>Ga0302296_1000766_pt1 | contig 25186 bp, 14 predicted proteins | sample III_Fen_N3_1_FD_194546 | JGI IMG/M metagenome (GOLD analysis project Ga0302296, IMG submission 194546) | Peat permafrost microbial communities from Stordalen Mire near Abisko, Sweden - III_Fen_N3_1 | ecosystem: Environmental > Terrestrial > Soil > Wetlands > Permafrost | place: Sweden: Abisko...
GTTTATTGCTCATCGACAGCAAATTATCCAGATCGTTTTCATACGGATAGATAAACTCAGCTATCTTTTCGTCGTGTAACAGACGTGCTGAAGAATCATTTAAAACATATACATTTTCGTTACAGCTAACCTTCGCCCCTTGAGGAAGAAGCAGCTTTTGCGACAACTGGCTGATGAAAAAGTGGTTAAATCCAGCAGCAAAAAGCTTTGTACCCAAGTCCCTGTAAAAAATCAGGTGTTTCTCTGAAATAAATTTCGGAAATTCAATCCTAATTTTTTGCTTATTTTGCTGATAGACTGACGACTGCAAATCAAATTTATCCCAATCTGATCGCTTATACGAAAGAATCACTGCATCGTAATCGTCAAAACGTAGTTTGGGCAACCATTGAGGACTTCCAATCCGGACAAGCAACATCGGTTTTTGCAACTTACCGCCGTCAAACTGAAGTCCCCGGCGTATCTCTTGCTTTTTTATTGGAGCTTTTTTCAACTCAGGAAGAGAATTTACATTTCCCAGGCGAGACGAAAAACTCTGAGTTTTAACCCGAACCAGCAACACATCGTCACCTTTGGCTACTTTTCTTGCCAAATCAGAAGGTACTTGGTAGACAGTCACTTTCTGAATAAATTTTTCAATTTTCACATACAATTGCTCATCGTCATTTGCATTTCGGATCCGAATTCGGTAGCCTTCTTCCAATTCGACTGAACTGTTGAAAGAAATAGTTTCTCTTCCAACTTCGGTAATCTGCCCAATGCAAATACCAATCGAAGGATCGTCGGTTATTGAATTACTCATCTTTCCACCAAGAAAATAGGAAGTCTTTTCACGTCCCAAATCCAATTCAAGCATTTGTGCTGCTTTTTCCTGATTCTGCTGATTGTCAATAGCTAACCGATATGCTTTACAAACCTGAAAAACATAATCAGCTGATTTCATTCGGCCTTCAATTTTAAATGAATGTATACCTAACTCCATCAACTTCTGAAGATTTTGAATCTGTTGATTATCTTTCAGGCTAAATAAGGCATGTTTTTCACTTCCATCCTGATAAATTCTCCGACAACTCTGTTTACAGATACCACGGTTAGCTCCTTGTCCTCCAGAATAACTGCTATACAGGCACATTCCTGAAAATGAGTAACATAAAGCGCCATGAACAAACACTTCGAGTTCGGTTTTGCTTTGTGCGGCAATCTTTTCCAGTTCGGGCATCGTTAGTTCACGCGCTAAAACGGTTCGTACAAACCCTTTCGATGCACCATAATTAACTCCGATTGAATTATGATTTCCCATTTGAGTACTTGCATGAAGCTTTAGTCCCGGAAAAAATTTCCGGGCAATGTAATAAACGCCCCAATCCTGAATAATAATTCCATCAACCTTCAGTGAATCAAGAAACGACAGAACATCGATCAGCTTATCAATTTCTTTATTTTTAATCAGAATATTAAGAGTAATGTAAACCTTGATGTGTTTTTCGTGGGCCTTCTTTACAGCCAATTGAAGCATGGGTTTGCTGAAATTATTGGCACGACCACGGGCATTAAATTCCTGAAGGCCCATATAAACGGCGTCAGCTCCGGCATTGATTGCAGCATAAAAAGATTCAACATTTCCAACAGGAGCTAATAATTCGGGCTTTCGTATCACCATCGGGAAAGATTTTATGGCTCAAAAATAGACAATTTGACCACTCAACAATATAGCAACCTAAAATTTAAACGATACACTTATTCGATCAGGCAAGCAAAATATCACGAATTTACTATAATTTCAAACTGAACATTGCAATGCGACGTTATTTTTAACAAATATAAATTACACTTTCAAACTATTTTTGCCATCTATAGATTACAATCAATTTAAAAGAATGATTAGATTTGTTGCATAAAATTCTGCACATGCAAAGTTTAGTCAATATCCACAATGCCTTACAGAAACAGTCGATGCAAACAATCCGAAGAGAACTCATGGATGAAATTGACTGGACTCAACGGATCATTGGTATCAAAGGTTTTAGGGGAGTTGGAAAAACGACTTTTCTTATTGATATTATCAAAGAAAAGTTTCTGAATGACAAATCTTGCCTGTATGTCAACCTGAATAGTTTTTACTTTACAAAAAGAAAAATCATCTCTTTTGCCGACGAATTTTACAAAACAGGAGGCAAAACCTTGATTTTGGAGCAGATTCATAAATATCCGGCATGGGCATCTGAATTAAAAAGTTGCTACGATGATTTTCCTGAATTGCAGATTATTTTTTCAGCATCGCCAGTACTCCGAGTTCTTGAAGGCAATAACGAACTAAAAGATATTGCCAAAATTTATCATCTGGAAGGTTTTTCATTTCGCGAATACCTTAATTATCAAACAAATCAAAATTTCAGGAGTTACAAATTATCAGAAATTTTAGATAACCACGTAGCTATTGCACATGAAATAACCCAGGAAATTAAGCCGCTGGCCTTTTTCAACAAGTACCTGAAAGATGGTTACTATCCTTATTTTATTGACAAAAATGTCTTTTATAGTGAAACACTTCTAAAACACATTAATCTGGCTCTCGAAATTGATGTGACTTATCTCAATCAGATTGATTTGCAATATCTTCCAAAGCTTCGTAAATTGCTTCAGATTGTGGCCAGTCAGGTGCCATTTTCGCCAAACGTAAGCAAAATAAGTACGGATGTTCAAACATCCAGAGCGACGATCATGAATTACCTGAGATACATGAAAAATGCCCGAATCATTAACATGCTCTTTTCAAACGGCAATGAAGATGAAATCAAAAAACCCGATCAGGTTTATTTGCAAAATACCAATCTGATGTATGCCATTGACGACACCAATATCAACAGCAAAATACTTCGGAAAACATTTTTTTACAATCAGGTGGGATATAAAAACCAGATAAAAAGTTCAGAAAAGGCTGATTTTAAAGTGAATGATCAATTTCATTTTAACATTGGCGGAAAATATACTTTGCCAGCCGAAGAAGATTATTTTTCGGCGGCTGATATGATTGAAATCGGAAAAGGAAATGTAATTCCTTTATGGTTATTCGGATTCTTATATTAATCAGGAATATTAACAGAGAAGAAATAAAATAAAATACGAACTAAAATTAAAAAAAATGGCAAAACAAAAAAAGTTCATTACCTGTGACGGAAATTATGCCGCAGCGCATATTAGCTACATGTTTAGCGAGGTAGCTTGTATCTACCCAATTACGCCATCATCAACCATGGCCGAATATGTTGACGAATGGGCAGCCAACGGGAAAACCAATATTTTTGGTCGTCCGGTTCGTTTGGCCGAAATGCAGAGCGAAGGTGGCGCTGCCGGAGCTGTACACGGAGCTTTACAATCGGGTGCTTTGACTACAACTTACACCGCATCGCAGGGGTTGTTGCTGATGATTCCTAACATGTATAAAATTGCCGGTGAGTTACTTCCGTGCGTTTTCCATGTAAGTGCCCGCGCATTGGCAGCTCATGCTTTGTCAATTTTTGGTGACCATAGCGACATTTATGCTGCACGCCAAACCGGATTCGCATTCCTTGCAGCTGGTTCGGTTCAGGAAGAAATGGACCTGGCAGGGGTTTCACACCTTGCAACCTTGAAATCGAGAATACCTTTCTGCGCATTTTTCGACGGATTCCGTACTTCACACGAATTGCAAAAGATTGAAGTTATTACCCAAGAGCAAATGCTTCCTTTGATTGACATGGATCTCATTCAGGCCTTCCGCGACAAAGCATTAAATCCTGAAAATCCTGTAGAACGTGGCACCGCTCAAAACCCGGATATTTATTTCCAGGGAAGAGAAGCTTCAAACAAATTCTACAATGCAGTTCCTGCCATTGTTGAAAACTACATGAACGAAATCAGCAAACTCACAGGCCGTAAATACGATTTATTTGATTACTACGGCGCTACCGATGCTACCGACATTATCATCGCCATGGGTTCGGTAACCGAAACCACCAAAGAAGTAATCGACTACTTAACCGCTCAGGGCAAAAAAGTAGGATTGGTATCTGTTCACTTATACCGTCCGTTCTCAACGGATCATTTAATGAAAGCTTTACCGGCAACTACAAAACGTATTACTGTTCTCGACCGCACCAAGGAACCCGGATCACTGGGAGAACCTCTTTACCTCGACATCCGCAATTCAATTGGCGAAGCAATGGAAGCTGGTAAAACTCCATTCAAAAAGTGGCCGGTTATTGTTGGTGGCCGTTATGGTTTAGGCTCGAAGGATACAACTCCTGCCCAAATCCTTGCTGTTTATAAAAACCTCGAAATGAACGAGCCTAAAAACAAATTCACCATTGGTATTGTCGACGATGTTACCTTCACTTCGCTTCCTGTAATTCCTGAAATCAAAGTGTCGCCAGACGACATTGTTGAAGCTAAATTCTATGGATTGGGTTCCGATGGTACTGTTGGCGCCAACAAAAACTCGATCAAAATCATTGGCGATGCCACCGATAAATATTGCCAGGGATATTTCGAATATGACTCGAAGAAATCGGGCGGTTTTACTTGCTCGCACCTTCGTTTTGGCGACAGCCAAATCCGCTCAACCTATTTGGTTACTACTGCCGATTTTGTTGCTTGTCACGTTCCGGCATACCTTCACATGTACGATGTGCTGAAAGGCTTGAAAAAAGGCGGTTCATTCCTTCTGAACTCTATTTGGGATGAAGAAGAAACCAAGAATCGTCTGCCCGAGCACATGAAGAAATATCTGGCCGAAAACGAAATCAACTTCTACATCATCAACGCAACAAAAATGGGCGTTGAAATTGGTTTGGGTAACCGTACAAATACCATTCTTCAAAGTGCTTTCTTCAAAATAGCCAACGTAATTCCATTCGAGCTGGCTGTTTCTCACATGAAAAAAGCCATCGACAAATCGTATGGAAAGAAAGGTGAAAACATTATAAAGATGAACTACGCTGCTGTTGATGCAGGTGGTCTGAATGTAGTGAAAGTTGAAGTTCCTGCCGAATGGGCTAAACTTTCAGTTGAAAGCGAAAAAGCCGATGCTTTACGTCCTGAATTTATCACCAAAATTGTTGACGTGATAAACGCACAAAACGGTGGAAGTCTTCCGGTTTCAGCTTTCAACGGTTACGAAGATGGCACATTCATTTCAGGAACATCGGCCTACGAAAAACGTGGTATTGCGATCGACACTCCCGAATGGCAAGCCGACAACTGTATCCAGTGTAACCAGTGTGCGTTTGTTTGTCCTCACGCTGCCATCCGTCCTTTCTTGCTGACCGACGAAGAAGCTGCTGCGGCTCCAGCCGGAACCATCGTACGGGAAGCTACCCCGGCAAAAATGTTCGGTGGCTTGAAATTCAAGATTCAGGTTTCGCCGCTCGACTGTACCGGTTGCGGAAACTGTGCCGATGTATGTCCGTCGAAAGAAAAAGCCTTGGTTATGAAACCGCTCGATTCGCAAATGGACGAAGTAGAACGCTTCAAATACATGGACGAAAATGTAGGTTACAAAGAAGTAGTCGACAAATTCAAGACTGTAAAGAATTCACAATTTGCACAACCACTGTTCGAGTTCTCCGGAGCTTGTGCCGGTTGCGGCGAGACTCCTTACATCAAGGCAATTACCCAACTCTTTGGCGAACAAATGTTGGTTGGAAATGCGACTGGTTGTACGTCAATCTACGGCGGATCAGCTCCTTCAACCCCTTACTGCAAAAACAAAGTAAGTGGACATGGTGTAGCATGGGCAAACTCACTCTTCGAAGACAATGCCGAATATGGTTTTGGTATGAACGAAGGGGTAAATGCACAACGCGACCGCCTAAAAGAAGTAATGGCCAACGCTATAAACAACGGCGCAACCGAAGCAGAGAAAGAAGCTTTTGCTGCCTGGATTGAAGCCAAAGACATTACTGCTGCTTCGAAACTTGCTTCGGCAAAAGTTCTTGAAGTTATTGCAAACAGCGCCAGCGAATATGCAACGGTGATCAAAGGCCTGAAACAATACCTTGTAAAGAAATCGGTTTGGGCATTTGGCGGCGACGGTTGGGCATACGACATCGGTTACGGCGGTCTCGACCACGTATTGGCCAGCGGAAAAGATGTAAATATTTTGGTACTCGATACCGAAGTTTACTCGAACACCGGCGGACAATCATCGAAATCGACTCCGGTTGGCGCAGTTGCTAAATTTGCTGCTGCCGGGAAACGGGTACGCAAAAAAGACCTTGGCGCCATGGCCATGACCTACGGATATGTTTACGTGGCACAAATAGCCATGGGAGCCAATCAGTCGCAGGTATTGAAAGTTTTAAAAGAAGCAGAAGAATATCCGGGACCATCGCTCATCATTGCTTATGCACCTTGTATCAACCACGGATTACGTGCCGGAATGGGCAAAACTCAGAAAGAAGAAGAATTGGCTGTTGAATGCGGATACTGGCACTTGTATCGTTACAATCCAATGCTCGAAGCTGAAGGAAAAAACCCCTTCACACTCGACAGCAAAGAACCAAACTGGTCAAATTTCCAGGGATTCTTGAATGGTGAAGTACGCTACACCTCCCTGAAAAAAGCATTCCCCGAAGTTGCTGACGAGCTTTTCAAAGCTGCCGAAGAAAATGCAAAAAGGAGATACAATGGTTATAAGAGATTAACTACCATGGATTATTCAGTCAAATAATCAGGAAAAAAGAAAAAAGGAAAGGGAAAATTTACCCTGAACAGATTCTTCTTTCAATAGCATAAAAAACTCCGGAGTACAGGTACTTCGGAGTTTTTTTATGCTTCATTATTCAGAACAAGTAATAAGCTGAAAACTTAGGTTCTGAGACATTTATTCAATTCCTCAACCAATTGATAAACTGCGGTGCAGGGATTTTGGTCACAGTAAGAATCGTTTAATTTACTCTCATGCAACCTTCTGGCGTTTTGAATTGCAAGTTGCTGGTTCTGTAAAAAGATATGATATAAACTTTGGGCAAACTCCTTAATTTTCCCTTCATCTTCGTAATTGCAATTTAGCTTTGACGATAAAATCTCGTAATACTCTTTCCTTGTAACTGCCGCTGTTTGATATTGGTAGTGCAACACAAACCAAAGCTCAAAACTGTCATTTGAATATGCTACCCGAATGCCTTTCTTTTGAGCTAATTCTATGGCATTATTAAAATCAAAGGATTCATTCACATCACCCCGAAAATCGTAATCAAAAACAACCCATAACTGACGATCCGGATCAAAGTTTGCCTGTCGTTTCATCAAACCTTCCTTTGTCAATAACTCTATTGCCTTTTCAACCAATGCCGTTTTACTGCGCCCTAGTCCGATGGCTGTTACTTTAGTTTCGGTATTTATCGGAAAACTCTTGAAATACTCAGGTTCGGTATTTTCGCCCTCGCAATATATGTGAAATAGATTACGAATTTCACGCCGTCCAAGCTCACGTTTATTCGTCATCTGACGAATTTTCCATGCTTTATCCAAATCTTTAGGCTTTCGGTTTGTCATTACTGAAACAGTTTTTCGAAGTCGCCTAAAAACGGAATCGCACCGTATTTACCATTAATGTAATCTTTTTCGTAAGAAGCATCGTTACGCACACCTTTAAAGTCAGCCAGAGAATAAAGCACCGTTTCCTGCATCTTATTTTTCTCGGTAAAATAAATCTGGTCGCGGCGCAACAGTGTATTATCAAGCAAATTGGTGTCGTGAGTCACAAAAACTAGTTGAGCTCCATTTTTATTGATTGTTGGCGAATTGAACATTTCAACCAGCTTTTTAGTGAGCATAGGATGGAGACGGGCATCAAATTCATCCAAAAACAAGGCCGATCCATATTGTAACGTTTTAGTAATAATACCGCTATAATTGAAAAATTTCTGAGTTCCATCAGATTCCTGTCCATCCATTAGAAACATTCGGTATCCAACATTTTCATTCTTTTCATTTTGAATAGAACGCTTCGAAAATAGCAATTCTAAATTTCCAGTTGCTACATCCTCAGAAAAACCTTTTGGTGAGTTTGCCGGCAAATCGTCAATGGTCATTTTCTTATAATTAATATCTTGAATTCCGAAATCCGCAAAGTTTAGTAGAGAGAGAATTTGTTGCTTTATAGTTTCATTTTTAATTAATGTCAAAGTAGTATTACGGAAACCCTGATCAGCGACTCCAGTACTGATAGCAATTTCATAATTTAGGTAATCAAAAATCTGTTTTGAAACTTTTCCATTAAATGCTTTTGCAATATTCATGAACAGATTGCTTTCACTGGTTTTATCCACTAAATTTTTTCCTTCGCCAAACTGTTTCTCATTGATTTGAATGGTTGATCCTTCTCGAGTAAAAAAATACACCTCCTTTTTATCTGGAGTCCCAAAGAGCCATTCGCTTTTCACCTCATTATCAAACACTTCAAAACCATAACGATAACGAATATCATCACATATAAAAATCAATTGGAAAAATGTTGGTTCATTTTGGCTTTCTTGGTTTAATTCAAAGGGTTCAATAATGAATTTGCCCAATTGGTCATTTTTAAACGAATCGCGGATAAAAATCAACATAATATATAAAGCTTTAATCAGATTGCTTTTGCCACTTCCATTGGCACCGTAAATAGCTACCGATTTTAATAAAGACAACTTATCGGAGACCTTAATAATATTGTTGGTATCCAATTCTGGATATTTCGATTTAATTGGAGCAGCAACTAGACTCAAGGTTTGTAGTTCTTTAATCGAACGGTAATTTTTAACACTAAATTCGATAATCATATTTCTACATTTGTGAATTATTCACAAATGTAGAAATAAAATCAATCAATTACTGACAAAAGTGTACTTTTAACTCAACACCTTTCAAACTTATTCTTATGCTTAACCAATTGTAATTTTTCGTTACATTTACCAAAACTAAATCGACAAACCGATGGAACGAAAAGCACTTTAAAATCAGAGTGGACAGAGGCTTTCGATGGCAGCCAAACCGGCTTATGCGGATACCGTCAGTAAAGTCCATAAAAAATTCACTCATCAACCGATTATTCGCAGATCTGATGAAACACAAGCATGTCCGATTACTTATTGCGATTGCCATCCTAAGTTGTGGTGGCTGTACAAGCACCCGATATCTGACCGACCAGACCAGCATTAATCGCCAACACGATTTAAAGGCTCACCGGGTAGGCAAAAATATTGGAGATGGATGCCTGAATATGGCTAACATGATCATTGCCGGAATCTTAAATTCCGACTTTGAAGCCGTTCAGAGCGAACGTACGTTCAAACGGATTGCCATCGTTAACCAATCGGCTGATTCGTTGTTCGTCAATATGGTTACCGACATTGTTTGGAAAGAAACCGGTTATTGCGATGTCATGGGAATCGCGCTTCCTCCAGGAGCAAAACAAAAACTACTGCTTCCCTGCCCTGCCGCCTACAATGTTTACTTCAAAACACGCAATTCGGAAAAAGAAGAGAAGATCGAAATCCGCACCGACAGCAAACTTCGGGCGATTAAACTCAGGCAAGGAATGACTGATTTGAAATTGGAAAAATAAACATTGGATGTTTTTTTTCTGAAACACCCTAAGACGAAGGTTAATTGGGGCAATGATGTTTCGGCTCTATGATAAATGGTGTGGGTGAAATTTCATTTGGCTGTTTTATACCGATTGAAGAAATATAGCAGTCCAATCTTCGCCCGCTTGATTGGCTTTAACATTCCCGCCTGCCGTCGGGCAGGTCTATTCATCGGCATTATACCAGAATGGTTTTGGACTGATTTAGAATTGCATTTGGTATTATTTGGAGAAATACCGACTAATTTATTCAAATTAAAATACTTCTACCTATGGATCTTTAGCTTTCAGAAAGCGGCAGAGCCGTAAGATATTTGTAGTAAAGAAGACGAAAAAAGCAGGGAAGGTGCAGTGCACCGGAATATTACAAATATCAGGTGTCTATATTTCGGTGCTCTGCACCTTTTGCCTGCGTTGATAATATTTACTACAAATATCAACGGTGCTCTGCACCTGCAAATACTTGCTTTATTTTACCCATCCCAATCGTTATAGAACCTATGTTTCGATATCCGGTTACAACATCCAAGTGCTTACTTGCTAATGTCAGATGCCTGTTCACGAATGTCAGATGCTAATTCGCTAATGTTAGATGCTAATTCACGAATGTCAGATGCCTGTTCATGAATGTCAGGTGCCTGTTCATGAATGTCAGTTGCCTGTTCACGAATGTCAGGTGCCTGTTCACGAATGTCAGGTGCTAATTCACTACATTCAGATGTCTGTTCACGAATGTCAGATGACCTTTTCACGAATGTCTGACTGAGCTTATCTTTTCCTGATAAACCTCCGGTCCTTTTCGAACAGCCAGAACAATCAGGGCAATGCCAATTAAAACAAACGGAATGCTCAGCCATTGACCCATGTCTAAGCTCATGCCTTTTTCAAAGGGCTCCTGAACTTCTTTAATATATTCGATGAAGAACCTTGCCGTAAAAACGAATACAAAAAACACACCTGTCAATAGTCCCAGACAGTCTTTTGCTTTGGTTTTCCAGTACATGTAAAGCAATACGCCAAAAGTAAACAGGTAACTCAGCGATTCGTAAATCATAGTAGGATGCCTCGGTTCAAGTTTTTCGTGACCGGATAATACTTCCTGGCTTCTTTCAAATAAAAAGCCCCACGGGAGAGAAGTTGTGTGTCCGTATATTTCCGAATTCATCAGGTTGCCGAAACGAATCAGAGCGCCTACAAAAACCGATGGCACAACGATGCGGTCGAGTATCCAAAGTAAATTGCGTTTCGAAACCTTCAAGCTCCAAATAATCATAGCCACAATAATTCCGATCACACCACCATGACTTGCCAGTCCACCTTGCCAAACGTAAAGTATTTCAATGGGGTTTTGCGAATAATCAGACCATCCGTAAAACAAAACGTGACCCAAACGGGCGCCAACAATGGTGGCTACAACCAGGTAAATAAACAAACTTTCGAGCCATTTCAGATCAACATTTTCATGCTTAAACATCTTTTCAACCTGATTATACCCGAAAAGAAATCCGATGGCAAACATTAGTCCGTACCAACGAACATGAAGTAGTCCTAACGAAAAAATTTCGGGGCTAACGTTCCAATGAATAAATGTCAGAATGTTCATGTTGTCAGGTATTTTTGGGTTCTTTTATTGTAGATAATGTTCAGCGCTTAATTTTTGAATCGAATAGGGAAACAGAAACAAGGAAAGAGAAATAAGGAAAGAGGAAAAGTACCACACTTTCCTCTTTTCTTATTTCTTTTTCCTTGTTTGATTAGTCAGCCAGATCTTTACCGTGGCATGATTTGAATTTTTTACCACTTCCGCAAGGACAAGGATCGTTTCGCCCTACCCTCTTTTCAACTCTGACGGGTTGTACATGTTTGGGTTCAACAGGCTCTTCGGGTCGGTTTGGTCTTAACGAACTGGTAGGCGGTTCTGATTTTGAAGTTGATAATTTACTCATGTCGAGCCCTCTCCGTTCGAAACCTTCGCGTACCGGTTGTGGTTCGCTCATCGGGATATGACCTTTGGCCAAAATAGAGACAATATCTTTGTTAACCTTACCAATCATCACTTTAAACAAATTGAACGATTCGAATTTGAAAATCAGAAGCGGATCTTTTTGTTCGTACGTGGCATTTTGAACCGATTGTTTCAAATCGTCCATTTCGCGAAGCTGCTCTTTCCAAGCCTCATCGATTGTCGACAGAACGGTTTGTTTCTGATATGATTTAACAAGCTCTTTCCCTTGATTTTTATAGGCTTTCTCCAGGTTGGTGATAATCTGGAAAACGTGTTTCCCGTCCGAAATAGGAACGATAATGTTTGTGTACAGATGCGATTGTTGCTCATATACATCGCGAATGACCGGATAAGCCTGTTTGGCAATGATCTCTGTTCTTCGCGAATAGGTTGCAACCATCTCCTGATAAATTTTATCGACCAGATCATCAGCTTTCATCTTCATGAATTCCTCTTCGGTAACAGGTGATTCAATCGACATCAAACGAATCAGCTCAAGATTGAATTCTTCGAATAAGTTATTTTCCTGAAATTCGGATACCATGTTTTCGATGACATCATACATCGTATTCAGGATATCAACCTCCAAACGGTCGCCAAACAAGGCATGACGGCGTTTTTTGTAGATTACTTCGCGCTGCGAGTTCATCACATCGTCGTATTCGAGCAATCGTTTACGAATACCGAAGTTGTTTTCTTCCACTTTCTTCTGAGCACGTTCAATCGATTTGGTGATCATCGAATGCTGAATCATTTCGCCTTCCTTCAGCCCAATTTTGTCCATGATTCCGGTAATACGGTCGGAACCAAACAGGCGCATCAAATCGTCTTCGAGCGAAACGAAGAACTGAGAAGAACCGGGGTCGCCCTGACGACCGGAACGTCCGCGCAACTGGCGATCGACACGGCGCGATTCGTGGCGTTCGGTACCAATAATGGCCAATCCGCCCAATTCCTTTACTTCAGCAGTAAGCTTGATATCGGTACCACGACCTGCCATGTTGGTAGCGATTGTTACCATACCTTTCATACCGGCATCGGCAACAATCTCAGCTTCGCGGGCATGTAGCTTGGCATTTAAAACATTGTGTTTAATACCGCGCATTTTCAGGTAACGACTCAACAATTCGGAGATTTCAACCGAAGTTGTTCCCACCAAGGCTGGCCTTCCGATTTTATTCAAAGCCACAATTTCGTCAACTACGGCATTGTATTTCTCGCGTTTGGTTTTATAAACAATATCTTCGCGGTCGTGGCGTATTACTTTTCGGTTGGTTGGAATGACGACCACATCCAACTTGTAGATGTCCCACAACTCACCTGCTTCAGTTTCGGCAGTACCGGTCATACCAGCCAGTTTGTGATACATCCTGAAATAATTCTGAAGGGTAATCGTGGCAAAAGTTTGGGTTGCAGCTTCAACCTTAACATGCTCTTTGGCTTCGATCGCCTGATGCAAACCATCCGAATAACGGCGGCCTTCCATGATACGACCGGTCTGTTCGTCCACAATTTTTACTTTGTTTTCGATAACCACATATTCCACGTCTTTCTCGAACATGGCATAAGCTTTCAGCAACTGGTTGATTGTATGAACACGTTCTGATTTTATGGAGTAATTGGTAAGCAATTCGTCTTTTTTCTCCAGAACAAGTTCTTTGGTAAGCTCTTTATTATTTTCAATTTCAGCAATTTCGGAACCAACATCGGGTAAAATGAAGAAGGATGAATCGTCAACATCACCCGAAATAAGGTCAATACCTTTGTCGGTCATTTCCACTGAATTCATTTGTTCTTCAATCACAAAAAACAGAGGATCGGTAATGATATGCATGATCTTGTTATTATCCTGCATGTGAAAGTTCTCTGTTTTGGTCATCAAAGCCTTAATTCCTTCTTCGCTCAGGAATTTAATAAGCGGCTTGTATTTCGGCAAACCTTTGTGAGCGCGAAGCAATAAAATTGAACCTTCCTCTTTTTCGTCTTTGGTCGAATTCGGGTTAGTCAGAATTCGCCGTGCTTCGGATAAACATTGATTGACAAGGTTTCGCTGTGCCGTATATAGCTTTTCAACTTTAGGTTTCAATTCTTCAAACTTCTGAATTTCACCCTTAGGGATTGGTCCCGAAATAATCAACGGAGTACGCGCATCGTCGATCAAAACCGAGTCAACCTCATCGACAATTGAATAGTGGTGTTTGCGCTGGACCAGGTCGCTGGGGCTGATGGCCATATTATCGCGTAAATAATCGAACCCAAATTCGTTATTGGTTCCGTATGTAATATCGGCTAAATATGCCTTGCGACGGCCATCGGAGTTTGGCTGATGTTTATCAATACAATCAACGCTCAATCCATGAAACTCAAAGATCGGTCCCATCCATTCGGAGTCACGTTTCGACAGGTAGTCGTTAACAGTAACCAGGTGAACGCCACGTCCGGTAAGGGCATTGAGGAAAACAGCCAAGGTAGCGACCAGTGTTTTTCCTTCACCAGTACCCATTTCGGCCACTTTACCCTGATGTAGAACAATACCACCAATTAGCTGCACATCGTAATGAACCATGTCCCAGGTAATCTGGCTTCCGCCTGCCATCCATTTGTTATACCATACTGCATGATCGCCATCAATCTCGATACTGTTGCGTACTGCAGCCAAATTGCGGTCGAAATCGTTTGCCGTAACTACTACCTTTTCATTGTCGTTAAACAATTTGGCAGTTGCTTTGATAACCGAAAAAGCGACCGGCAGGACTTCGTTCAGAACCTCTTCGAGTTTATCATCAATCTTTTCCTCGAGTTTATCTATTTCCAGATAAATCTTTTCGCTTTCCTGAATATCAACCGTTTCAACAAGTTCTTTTAACTCGTTTATCCGGTCTTCTTCCGGCTTAATTCGCTCCTGAATCACTGCTCTTATCCGAACCGATTCTGCTCGCAGTTCATCGTTCGACAACACTTTAATGCGTTCGTATTCTTTTTTGATTTGTTCAAGTAGAGGGGCAATCTCAGCCATATCTTTTTCGGCTTTCGAGCCGAGAAATTTGCCTAGAATTTTGTTTATAAATGCCATTATCCGGATTTTAATTGATCAAAAATTGAAAGTCACAAATGTAGTTATAATGTTTAAATCTCGAATTCGATTTAACGATTATCGTGCCACCCGGCAAATTGCCGAAAGATCGGTCAAAATTGCCTTTTTATCAGAAGCAACTGCCAATACATCAGCAAAATTGAATAATTTTAAAAAAGTTTAATGACAGAAACATACTTGAATGTGCTTTTCTAATCCTGATTTATTGGCAGCTTTTTGCGACAATGTCAGGGAATTCTTAAAAAAACGATGTACGTTTTAACGGAAGGAAGGGTCAACCAAATTATCCATATTAAAGATTACCTTTGTTTTTTAGAACTTTTCCGGTATTTACCCGTTAGGTATCATATCACCTACCTGAAGAACTCCTAAATAAAAGAAAAAATCATTTCAACTGTTAAATATTACAGTGAATTCCAATTTAGTTATTAATAAAAGAGAGGAAAAATCAAATGTTTGAAAAGAAACAGACTAGTTTTAATACGCCTGACCTGACCAAGTTGCAGGAAGTTATAATTGATGTGAAAACAAGGATTTATATAGCAATTGGAGCCGATCCGAAGGAAGCCAGAAGTCGCTATATGGCCAGGATTGGCGCCAAGAAACTATAATAATTTAAAATGAATATCCGCATCCTTACACAATGAGATTTTCGTTCTGAAGAATATAATCATTGGATAGTCATTTGTAGTCAAATGACGATTTAATGACTCGATTTGAAAATCAGGCAGGATACCGGATACTCATTATTTTGACAACATAATCCTAAAGTAACATTACCTCCGGGCTTTTGCGTGAACTTTCGTTTATGTATTTTACTTTCGGATAGCCCACCAGTAGCGAAGCATAAACCTGATGGTTTGGTGGAATATCAAACTTCGGGTTCAGCTTGCTTTTCTTTCCCATCGCTTTAACGATAAAACCAGCGAAACAAGTACCCAACCCCATCGTGTTGGCATAAATCGACGTGTATGTGGCCCAGATATTGGCATCGGCTTCGAGCATTCCGGTTTTGGAAACGGCTCCGTGAAACAAGATCACTGCCGGAGCATGGTGGCAAATCTGCGAGTCGTTAGTTTTCCTGAGTTCAACAAACGAATCCTTATAACCTTTCAGCTTTTTAACGTTCAGCGAAGGCACAAAAAGCTTGATAAACAGACCAATAATAGGCGAAGTAATAAACGAAAACATCCGAATCAACGATTCTGCTGTCAGGTCATTCAGGAGTTTTACCTTTTCGCCGGAACGGACAATGGTGATCTGCAAAGGACGTGCATTGCTGGCCGATGGATAATGTTTCATATTTTCAACCAATTCATGCAACACTTCATCCGGAACTTCTTTTTGCTGAAAACTCCGGCAAGTTCGTATTCCTGAAGTTAAAATCCTGAAGTTTTCAGAAGATACCGAATGTGGCTGAAGTGGGAAAATATCGCCAAAATCAGGCGACACAGCCCTTTCAGGACAAATAGCCACGCAATGCCCGCAATGGATGCAGGTGAGGGCAATTTCGCCGGTTTCGATGGTGATAGCCCTGGACGGACAGTCTTTGACGCACTTTAAACAGCGGGTACATTTTTCAAGGTCAATTACAGGCATGATGATTGATTTTTGGGATTTCAAAAATATGGGTTTTATAGAAAAAAACTAAACTCAATCCGGATTTTCAAACCTCCGTTTTAGTTCGACAATTTCTTCGGTCAGTATCTTCAATTGAAGAGCCACCTGGTTGTCGGTCAGCTGTGCTTCAGTAACCTCCCGGCTGATGTAATGCACAAATTTCCAGACTTCGCGAATTTCGGTTGCCCCTAATTGATATGGCTGGTAGGCTGGATTAAGAGAAATAAGCTGCAAATGTCCGTGCTCGGCGAGTTCATTTTTCAGTTGTTTAAAAACCAAACCTTCATTTAAAGTGAGTACCACATACAAATCACCGGTTTTTATTTCGCTCCAGTCCTGAACAAATTCACCGGTAATCCAAGCGCCATCGGGTATGGGCAACATCGAATCGCCGCTGATCTGGAAAGTTCGGTATTTTCGTTCCGAAGAAAGGAACGGAAGCTGAAAAACGGGAAGTTCAGAAATATACTCCGGATCGGAAAATCCGTTGGTGTAACCAGCTTTGGCCTTTTCCGATACCAGTTCAATGTTGTCGCGGTTCTGACGGTCGACCGTGGTAGCCAGCACTCTCAGATTGCTCCCTTTCAGGAAAACATCCTGCCCATGTTCGAGTTCATAGAGCTGACTTTCACGCAATTTGGCCAGATCAACGCGAAGCAGTGTGTCGATAGCCACATGAAAATAATCCGACAAGATAACCAGCGACTGAATGCTCGGTCCTGAAATTCCGTTTTCGTAATTATTCAGGGTCGAACGATTTATTTCCAGCGCAATAGCTAGCTGATCCTGGGTTAGTTTTTTCCGGTTTCGCAAAAATTTAATGTTCGAATCGAAATACATGTTTGGAAATTTAAAAATGATTGATTAAATTACAATCGTAAAATATGACCATATTGCAATCAAAAATACAAGTTTAGTTCTGAAAAACAAAAATTCGAACTGTTTTTTTCAATTCTCATTCAAGAAGTCACCCCGAATTCCAGCCGGCTGAAAGGTATTTCGGGGCCTGACATTGAGTTGTGGAGATCCTGAAACAAGTTCAGGATGACAAGATAAATCGGAGAGACCGAAAAGAAGGAACGACAAACACGATGAACTTTCAAAACAGCACCATAGTACATTTAGATCTTGACACATTTTTTGTGTCGGTTGAGCGGCTGACGAATTCAGGGTTAGTAGGCAAACCCATTATTATCGGTAGCCTTTCCGATCGTGGTGTGGTGGCCAGCTGCAGTTACGAAGCCCGGCGATTTGGCGTTCATTCGGCCATGCCCATGCGAATGGCGCTGAACCTGTGCCGCGATGCAACGGTGATTCGCGGCGACATGGATTTGTACACCAAATATTCGCGGCTGGTGACCGATGTCATTGCCGACCGTGCTCCGGTGTACGAAAAAGCATCGATCGACGAACATTACCTCGATATTTCGGGAATGGACCGCTTTATCGGCTCGTACAAATGGGTTCACGAGTTACGAAACCGCATCATCAGCGAAACCGGACTACCCATCTCGTTTGGGCTGTCGGTGAACAAAACCGTGTCGAAAATTGCCACCGGCGAAGCCAAGCCCAACGGTGAAAAAGAAGTGCCTCGCGATTTGGTTCGGCCTTTTCTGAACCCGCTTCCGATCAGAAAGATTCCGGGGGTGGGCGACAAAACCCGTCAATTGCTCCATTCGATGGGAGTATTCACCATTCAAACCCTCAGTGACATTCCTCCTGAAATGGTTCAAAATGTGCTTGGAAAATCAGGAATCGATATTTGGAAAAAAGCAAATGGCATTGATCTTTCTCCGGTAATCCGCTATTCAGAAGAAAAATCAATCAGTTCGGAGCGAACGTTCGAAACCGATACCATTGATATTCAGATGCTCGAACGTTTATTGATTCACATGACAGAAAAGATTGCGTTTAAAATGCGGAAAAAGCAAAAGTTGGCTTCGGTGGTTACAGTGAAAATCAGATATGCCAATTACGACACGCACACCCTGCAAAAAAAGATTACCTACACTTCGTTCGATCACGTGCTGATGGACACCGCGATTGAACTATTCAGACGACTATACGAGCGCCGAATGCTCATTCGCCTGATTGGCGTTAAACTGGGCGGACTGATTGGCGGTGTGCAGCAACTCGATCTGTTCGACAACAACGATAAAATGATCAAACTCTACCTTTCGATGGATAAAATCCGAATGCGCTTTGGCTCCGGAGCGATTCACCGCGCCTCAGGAGTGGAGCGGGGTTCCATTGTGCGACTCCGCTAATTCACAATATTTTTTCGTTCAACAGTACTGCAAATAATCATAAAAAAAACATCCACCGGATATTAATCCGATGGATGTTTTAATTAGTTCAGAATATAATCTGATGATTTGAGAAACAATAATCAAGATTTACTCAACAATTAGTTTATAGGTTTTTGAAGCCTTCTGATCAACCTTTATCAAGTATGTTCCTGACGGATTACCTGTGAGGTTTATAAGTTCTTCCTTATTGCTAACCAATGTTTTACTGACCAATTGCCCTGAAATACTGTAAACTGTTACCCAGGTACCTGTACGAGGAATTTTACTAAAATTAAGATGAACACTTCCTTTGGTCGGATTCGGGTAAATTTGGACTTCAGTATCCTCAATCAGCGGATTAATTCCTACCGGGATTGTGGTTTCAACCATGAACATAGATTTGGCTACTTTCCCATTGGAACTTGCAGTGATCACGATTTCTGACACACCAACATTTTCGGTTGAAAAGCTTAAGGTAAGGTTCGATCCTGTAATTTCGGCTTTAACAATCTTATCGTCTGCATTTGATGTAACGGTATAGGTCAGAACATCACCGAGATCATCGTCAGCAAATACAGTTTTCAAATCGATGATTTTGTTTGGCGACTTTTTCTCAACAGAAATATTCTTTATCGAATCCTTAACATACGGGGCATGATCGACATTTGCAACGGTTACCACAACCTGATCGGCAACTGAATTATCGGTTCCGTCGTTGACAACCAATGTAAATGTATAGTCAGTATTTGCAGTTACTTCAGGAGCTGTAAAGGTTGGTTTTGCAACGGTAGCAGAACTTAGCGTGATTCCGGCCGGAGCAGTCCATAAATAAGTCAATACATCCTTGTCAGGATCAGAAGAAGCAGAGCCATCCAAAGTAACAGATGTCAATTCTTTAACCAATTGATCGGCGCCTGCATTTGCAACCGGAGCCTTATTGACCTGTTTCACAGTTACAACAACCTGATCGGCAACAGAATTAACGGTTCCGTCGTTGACAACCAAAGAAAAAGTATAATCGGTATTTGCAGCAACTTCAGGAGCTGTAAAAGTTGGTTTTGCAACGGTTGTGGAACTCAGTGTAATTCCTGCCGGTGCTGTCCACAGATAAGTCAATGCATCGCCATCAAGATCGGAAGAAGCTGAACCATCTAAAGCAGCAGTCGCTCCTTCGTTTACTGATTGATCGCTTCCTGCATTTGCAACAGGAGCTTTGTTGACCTGTTTTACTGTTACAACAACCTGATCGGCAACTGAATTAACAGTTCCATCACTGACTACCAGAGAAAAAGTAAAATCCGTATTTGCAACAACTTCAGGAGCTGTAAAGGTTGGTTTTGCAACGGTTGTTGAACTCAGTGTAATTCCTGCCGGTGCTGTCCAGTTATAAGTTAAAACATCATTATCCGGATCAGAAGAAGCAGATCCATCCAAAGTAGCTGTAACTCCTTCGTTTACTGATTGATCGGCACCAGCATTTGCAACAGGAGTTTTATTTACTTGTTTTACTGTTACAACAACCTGATCGGCAATTGAATTAACCATTCCGTCGTTGACTACCAATGAGAATGTATAGTTGGTATTGGCAGCAACTTCAGGAGCAGTAAAGGTTGGTTTGGCAATCGTAGCAGAACTTAGTTTGATTCCTGCAGGGGCAGTCCATAAATAAGTTAACGCACTGTTTTCAGGATCAGATGAAGCAGATCCATCCAAAGTAGCGGTTGCTCCTTCGTTTACTGATTGATCGCTTCCTGCATTTGCAACAGGAGCTTTATTGACATGTTTTACAGTAATAACCACATAATCAGGATCAGAATTTACTTTACCGTCATTAACTATAAGTTTGATGATAAAATTTAAATCGTAGCTTACATTAGGCGCAATAAAGGTTGTCTTTGCGCCCGTGGTTGAACTGAGTACAATTGCGTCAGGTGCTGTCCATGAATATGTCAGGTTGTCAAAATCAGGATCAGAAGATGCAGTTCCGTCGATGGTTACAAGTGAACCTTCATTGACAATCTGGAAAGGTCCGGCATTGGCTAACGGAGCCTGATTTTGAAGAACCTTAATAATAACCTCATCTTCAGGTGAATCTAGTTCGCCATCATTAACTTTCAGTTTAAACGAATAATTAGTATCGACTGCTACCATTGGAGCCTCAAAGCTTGGACTTGCAGTATTTGCATTAATTAACGTTATTCCTGCAGGAGCTGTCCATACGTAAGTTAACGCATCGTTTTCGGGATCTGAAGATAACGAACCATTTAAAGTCACTGTTTGTTTTTGAAAAACGGACTTATCAGGGCCTGCATTTGCAATTGGCGCTTTATTTGGAACGACTGTTATCGTAACATGGTCAACAGGTGAATCAAGAGCACCATCATTAACTACCAGGCTGAATGTATAATCGGTATTTAAAATCACATCAGGGGCTGTAAAAGTTGGTTTGACAGCACTATTCGAATTTAATGTAATTCCAGCCGGGCTGGTCCATTTATAAGTCAGTGCATCATTATCAAAATCTGAAGATAAACTTCCATCCAGTTCAACTACCTTTTTCTCAGTAACTTGCTTATTACTTCCAGCATTTGCCACTGGAGCTTTATTAACTTGTACTACTGTAATTACAACCTGAGCGGCAGTTGAATTAAGCACTCCATCATTTACAACAAGCGAAAAAGTATAAGGAGTGTTCACCCTAACTTCAGGAGCAGTAAAAGTTGGGTTGACCGCAGTTGTTGAACTAAGCGTAATCCCAGCAGGGGCAGTCCATAAATAAGTCAAGGCATCGTGATCAGGATCAGAGGATGCAGAGCCGTCAAGGGGAACTAACGAGTTTTCTAATGAAAACGTACCGGCGGGTCCAGCATTGGCAACCGGCGCTTTATTTACTTGTTTTACTTTAACGACTACCTGATCAACAGGTGAATCGGCTTTTCCATCATTTACAATAAGAGAAAAGGTATAATCTTTATCAGCAGTTACTTCTGGTGCGGTAAATGTTGGTTTTGCATCGGATGCTGAACTTAAAGTTACACCTGCAGGTGCAGTCCATTTATAAGTTAAGGCATCACCATCACCATCCGTTGAGCCTGACGCATCGAGGGTAACAGTCGAATTCTCGTTTACAGTTTGATCTGATCCAGCATTTGCGACCGGTATTTTATTGACTTGTTTTACTATAATAATAACCTCGTCAGCAGGTGAATCAATCGTACCATCATTTACTACCAAAGTAAAAGTATATGGTGTATCGACAGAAACTTCGGGCGCTGTAAATGTTGGTTTTGAAGCAGTTGTTGAACTTAAGGTAATTCCTGTTGGTGCCGTCCATTTATAAGTTAATGGATCGCTATCGGGATCGGAAGATGCTGTTCCATCGAGCGTAACCAGAGTGCCTTCGTTTGGCGACTGATCGGCTCCTGCGTTGGCAACAGGTTTTTTATTCCCTACTTTAACCTTAATGTTTACCTGATCAGCAGTAGAGTTAAGCGTACCATCGCTTACAACCAACGTAAAAGTTAAATCTGTTGGTACAAGCACTGGCGGAGCAGTAAATGTTGGTTTGGCAACAGTGGTTGAACTAAGAGTAATACTTGCCGGAGCTGTCCATAGGTAAGTCAAGGCATCATTGTCTGGATCGGTTGAAGAAGAACCATCCAGTGTAACCGTTGCACCTTCATATATTGCCTGATCTGGTCCTGCATTAGCAACTGGCGCTTTATTTACTTGCTTTACTGTAATAATAACATCATCTTTAGGGGAGTCTGCTTTCCCATCGTTAACTATCAACGAAATGGTATAGTTGGTATTTGTCATTACTTCGGGAGCAACAAAAGTTGGTTTTGCATCCGTAAGTGAACTCAGTGTAATTCCGGCAGGTGCTGTCCATTTATAAGTTAGAGGATCACTATCAAAATCAGTTGAGCCTGATGCGTCGAGGGTAACAGTAGCACCTTCGTTAACTGATTGATCGGGTCCGGCATTGGCTACAGGCGCTTTATTTACTTGTTTTACTTTAACAATAACCTGATCGGCAGGTGAATCTACGATACCATCATTCACAATCAAGGTAAAGGCATAATCTTTATCTGCTGTTACTTCTGGAGCTGTAAAGGTTGGTTTCACAGCTGTTGCCGAGCTTAAAGTTATTCCGGCTGGCGCAGTCCATTTATAATTTAATGCATCGTTATCCGGATCGGATGAAGCTGAACCATCAAGAGTAACAAGTGACAATTCGTTGGCTGACTGATCTGGTCCTGCATTAGCAACTGGCGCTTTATTTACTTGTTTTACTTTAACAATAATCGCATCAGATGGAGAATCTGATTTGCCATCATTTACAATCAGAGTAAAGGTGTAATCTTTATCAGCAGTTACTTCTGGTGCGGTAAATGTTGGTTTCGCATCGGATGCTGAACTTAAAGTTACACCAGCAGGTGCAGTCCATTTATAAGTTAGCGGATCCGTATCAGGATCGGTTGATGCAGTTCCATCTAAAGTAACAGTAGCGCCTTCGTTAACCGATTGATCAGGTCCAGCATTGGCAACGGGTACTTTATTGATATTTTTTACTGTTACAACTATTTGATCAACAGGAGAATCAAGTTTTTTATCATTAACTACGAGTGAAAAAGTATATGGTATATCAGCATTAACTTCAGGTGCAGTGAAGGTTGGTTTGGCAACAGTAGTTAAACTCAGGGTGATTCCTGCTGGCGCAGTCCATTTATAAGTAATGTCATCAAAATCAGGATCTGAAGATTTTGAACCATCGAGCGTGACAGTGGCACCTTCGTTGACGGATTGATCGGCACCTGCATTGGCAATTGGCGCTTTGTTGACATTCTTTACTGTAATTACAACCTGCGAAACAGGAGAATCTACCGTCCCATCGTTTGCCACCAACGATAAAGTATAATCAACTGTGGCATCCCAAACTTCAGGAGCAGTGAAAGTTGGATTGAGAACTGTTGTTGAGCTTAATTTGATTGCAGATGGTGCAGTCCATTTATATGTCAGGACATCTCCAGCATCCGGATCAGAAGCTGTTCCATTGAGGGCTACAAGTGAAAGTTCATTTACTGTTTGATTGGTTCCTGCATTGGCAGTTGGCGCTTGGCTTGGCTTCACTGTGATAACTACTTCATCTGCTACAGAGTTATCCACCCCGTCATTCACAATAAGCGAAAAAGTGTAATTGGTTGCAGTAGCAACAGTTGGTGCAGTAAAGGTTGGTTTTGCCACGGTCGTTGAACTTAAAGTAATTCCGGAAGGTACGGTCCAATGATATGTTAAAGGGTCAGTATCAGCATCGGAAGAAGCCGAACCATCCAACGTTACAAAACTACTTTTACCTACGGTTTGATCAGTACCTGCTTTAGAGACAGGTATTTGATTGATCGGACTATCACACGATAGTTTAACCATGATAGGATCTTCATTTGCAGAAAACGTTGGTGTAGGACTTAATGGAGTTCCAGATTTATCATAGTATTCGATTGAAATTCCGGATATTGCTTTGTTTGCACTTTTATCCCAAAATTTATAACTAATTGTGTGTCCGATTGTGTAACCGTTCGATAGACCAGTTTCTCCTTTTGAGGCAGATATAACAACAAAATCACTGATAGAAACTGTTTTATCGAGTATGTAAACTCCACAACAAATAGAGCCATCGAATACTGCAATTTCATCGCCAGACTCAAGGTCAACCCCTTGGAGTGTTGCGGAATAAACAGAGAGAGTCATTTGATCAATTCCACTACCCGTAAAGGCAGGAACAAAATGCCCCGCATAGCTGAATGCTGATATTAAGGCAATAAAAACAAGTAAAGTAAACTTTTTCATAAGCGCTAATTTTATGTTCTTTTTTACGATGCAATTTACGACTAAAAAAAATTAAATTGTTTATTGGTACAACATATTTATTTGCAAGTTTCAAAAGTGATATTATTAAGTAAATCAGATTTTTATCCTTGAATTATGCCAAAATAATATCTGGAACAAAAAGTCAATGAATGAAAAACGCAGCCGCCTGCCGGCGAGGCATGGAGTTACACTGAGAAAAATAGAAAAGACTTCATATCTTCTCCGTGTAACTCTGCTCAATCTATTCTAATTCAAGTTTTCAATTCTTCAAAATCACCTTCTCAATCCTTCCGTTTGCATTTATTAAATAGGTTCCTTGTTCAACCCGCACTCCGCCTTCGTTCCGTCCATCCCAGGTAAGGGTTCCACTGTTTTCAGATTGGCCGTCGTATAGTTTGCGAACCAGTTTACCATTCATATCATAGATATTCACTTCCAGCTTGTCTGAGCTTGCCGATTGTATTTCGATAGTGATTTGTTCACTAAACGGATTCGGATAGCACCGGAAGTTGATTTGGTTATCAATAGCGCTGATTCCGGTCGACTCAGACATGGATACTTGTGCAAAGAGCGAAGCATTCTGATCGAAGATATCCCGTCCTTCCAGTTTGGTTAGAGTCAGCGGATAAGTTTGACCATCACGGTATAATTTAACACTTACCCGATTCCCGACCACAAATCCGTTAGGAGACTCTCCC
>Ga0302296_1000768_pt1 | contig 25150 bp, 21 predicted proteins | sample III_Fen_N3_1_FD_194546 | JGI IMG/M metagenome (GOLD analysis project Ga0302296, IMG submission 194546) | Peat permafrost microbial communities from Stordalen Mire near Abisko, Sweden - III_Fen_N3_1 | ecosystem: Environmental > Terrestrial > Soil > Wetlands > Permafrost | place: Sweden: Abisko...
GTTATTTGATTGATTATTTTGAGTCCACGGATATTCATTTTGTTTTTGAACCTACTAACCAAAAAGGTGAGTAAACTCCACCATAGCAATGCACCACCCAGAATTGAAAGAATTCCACAAATAATCTCTATCAAAGTGGTTTGACTTCGGATAAATTCGAAGCGAGCAAAAAGAGCTATTAATACAAATAGTACCAGCGGATTAGAAAGTGTAAGCAAAAGTGAGGTGAAGAAATCTCCAGGGAGACTGTGCTTTACTGTTTCGTTAGGTTTAGGTTGCGTGGCGGGATTACTTCTAAAAATATAATACCCGAATGCAGCTACCACTATGCTTCCAATCAATTGGATGATAAAGCGGTTTCCTTCAATAAAATCGAGAACAAAATTTAAAAAGAACAGGGTGATAATTGTATATATTAAATCCGAAGTAGTAGCACCTAGCCCAGTAGCAATGCCATATTTCTGACCTCTGTGCAGGGTTCTTTGTATGGTAAGCATCCCGATTGGACCCAGAGGTACGGAGATACATAAACCAATCAATATTCCTTTTATAATTATCTCAAGCATTTACTATATATACTGTTTGTGTTGCAAAGATAGTTTTTTTTTATCAAATTTCTCCCTTTGAAAAGCTTTGTTTGTAGCTAATAAGCTTTATAAACATCAACGGAACATAATGTTAAATAAAGTTATTTTGTTAGATGATTATTACATTAAAGCTTGATAAATATTCAAAAATGACAATAAATATTTGGTTTATTCAATTTCTTTAGGTTTCTTTTTTACAACGAAAGCACTAATTTCCCAAAGAGCATAAATTGGAATGAAAAAGAGAAGTATAGTTAGCGGATCGCCTGTAGGAGAAAAAATGGCGACAAATACGAACAATGAAAAGAAAGCATGACGGCGGTACTTGCCGAAAAACTCACGATGTAGAATGCCTAACTGCGATAAAAACCAAGCTACAATTGGGAGTTCAAACACCAAACCCATAAAGAAACAAACCATCAAAAAGGTGCTCATATAAGAATCGAGCGAAACGCTTTGTTCGATAAATTTGCTGAGTTGATAATCGGCTAAAAATTTCAGGGTTAGCGGAAACAAGAAAAAGTAGCCAACAGCTATACCACAGTAGAACAAAATGTTACCAAAAAAGAAAACTCCAGCTGCATTTCTCCGTTCGTTGTCGTAAAGTGCAGGTCTGATAAATAAAAAAAGTTGGTAAATAATGAAGGGGAAACAAAAAACCATCGAAAACCACATCGATGAAGTAAGATGAACCAAAAATTGTGATGCTAAATTGATGTTGATTATTTTAACATTAGTGGCATGTGAAATGAAGTCAGGCAAATAAGGAATTTTTTTGCTGATTTCGCCAAACCATTTATAAAGAAAAAAATCGCTCCTTGAAGGAGCAAGAATTACATTGTCAAAAATCGGTTTCATAACCGCAAAAAACACCAAAGAAACAATCCCGACAACTCCGACTATTTTGAAAATGGTTCTTCTAAGATCATCTAAATGATCCCAAAATGTCATTTCTTTCTCAATCGGTTCATTCATCTTTTTTCTTTGTACTATCTTTTTTATCTTCAGGGTGAGTGGTATCTTTCTTTATTTCTTCGTCCATTTCTGCTAATCCTTCTTTGAAGCTCCTAACGCCTTTTCCTAATCCTTTCATTAATTCAGGAATTTTTTTTCCTCCAAATAAAAGTAAAAATATTAGTGCAATGACGATTATAACTGGATAATCCAAAAATAATAAGTGGTTCATAATGCTTAATTTACTGTGTTTTTAGAATTGAGATTTAATTCAAGGGTAAAATTACAACTATATTTCAATTTAAAGAATTATCTGCAATGAATTGTTTAGGTATTTGATGTTAATTGTACTTTAAAACAATAAAAATTAGGCTAATAAAAATATCTTTGGAATCTAATTCTTATACAAAATGGTATAAAAACACGATGGTGCCTTCTAAAGCTGATTTTGTATTATCTTTAATTTCCATAACCACATCAATTTCTGCTTTAGAAACTCCGCGGAGATTTTTAAGTGATTTGAGCTTGGCACGTACACGAACCTGACTGTTGACTAAAACGGGTTGATTGAAGCGAAGACTTTCAATGCCATAGTTTACAGTAAGTTTAGAGTTGTTTACCTCAACAATTTGTTCCCAAAGATATGGTAAAATTGACAAATTCAGATAGCCGTGAGCAATAGTTGATTTAAAAGGGCTTTCGATTTTAGCACGCTCTGCATCCACGTGAATCCACTGATGGTCGAGCGTTGCATCTGCAAACTGATTAATTTGTTGTTGAGTTATTGTTAAGTAATCTGATATCCCTATTTCTAATCCTACAAATCGTTCTAATTCTTCGAAGCTATTAATTGTGATTTTGCTCATTGGTTTATGGAAATTTTTAGAGTGTTTAAAAGTTGCACATTTAATTTGATTTTGTGCAAAAGTACAAAAAAATAAAATTGTATGAAACACCTAAATAGAAAAACTATATGTAAAAATTATTAAATTTTCTTCAAGGCTTGGATTAAGATTTCATTTTCTTCAGGAGTACCTACCGTAATACGCAAACAGCCCATACACAGCGAAACGGATGAGCGATTTCTAACAATAATCCCTTTCTCAACTAAGGAGTTATAGGTGTAATTTGCGTCGTTTACCTTGACTAAAACAAAATTAGAATCGGTTGGATAAATGTGCTGAACAATGGACAATTTTTTCAGATCTTCGATCAGCTTTGTACGTTCGGCAAGCAGAGTTTTCACCCAATCGGCGGTTTGTCCGGCATTTTCGATAGTTATTAGAGCTTGTTGTTGGGTTAAGATATTGATATTGTATGGGTATTTAATTTTGTTTAAAATCGCTATGATTTCTGTCGATGCAAAAGCCATTCCCAATCTGATGGCAGCACTTCCCCATGCTTTTGAGAATGTTTGCAGAATAACTAAATTGGGGAATTGAGATAAAAACTCCGAAAAACTTTTTTCAGAGGCAAAGTCGATATAGGCTTCATCGAGCACCACAATGCCTTTAAATGAATTCAATACCCTAAATATTTCTTCGCGATTCAGGCTGTTGCCCGTAGGGTTGTTTGGGGAGCAAAGCCAAATAAGCTTCGTGTTTTGATCAGTAGCCTTAATTAGTTCATCGGCAGAGAAATTAAAGTTCTCGTCCAGCAATACTTTGCGGTATTCAACGTCGTTGATGTTGGCGCAGACTTTATACATTCCGTACGTTGGCTCAATGGCAACTACATTATCAGTACGAGGTTCACAAAAAGCACGATACAGCAGGTCGATCGGCTCATCGCTGCCGTTTCCTAAAAAAATATTTTCGGCAGCAACTTTCTTGACTTTTGAAATTTGCTCCTTTACCTTCCACTGCAGTGGATCGGGATAGCGGTTGAATGGGGCATTGTAAGGATTTTCATTTGCATCCAGGTAAACAGATGCTTCTCCTTTGAATTCATCACGTGCTGATGAATATGGTTGAAGGGAACGTATATTGGCTCTTAAAAGGTTATCTAAATTCATTTTGCGTTTATTACTTTCAACTTTAAAAACTTTCAATCTTCTGATTATCTGGGATGTCTGCTTTCACGAACTTCCACTTCTTTTTCTTTATCTTCTTCAAGTCTTACTTTTACTGCATTGCTGTGAGCTACCAAATCTTCATTTTCTGCCATTAAAATAATAGCATTGCTTAGGTTTGTCAGGCCTTCCTGCGTAATTTGCTGAAAAGTAATTTTGCGAACGAAACTGTCCAGATTTACACCGCTATATGCTTTGGCATAACCATTTGTAGGAAGTGTGTGATTGGTGCCAGAAGCATAATCGCCGGCGCTTTCAGGCGAGTAATTTCCCAGAAAAACCGACCCGGCATTAACAATGTTTGCTGCAACACCCATATGGTAGCGAGTGGAAATTATCAAGTGCTCAGGTGCATATTCGTTGGTCATTTGTACAGCTTCTTCAAGCGTTTTTACAACAATTATTTTGCTGTTTTCCAATGCCTTACGCGCAAACTCCTTACGAGGAAGTTTTTCCAGTTGCAACTCAATTTGTTCCAGTACCGGTTCTACAATTTTTTCGGAAACAGTTATCAAAATAGATTGACTGTCCACACCGTGTTCAGCTTGAGAAAGCAAATCGGCAGCAACAAAAGCCGGATTAGCAGTTTCGTCGGCAATAACCTCAACTTCCGATGGACCTGCCGGCATATCAATAGCCACATCACGAAGCGATACCAATTGCTTGGCAGCCGTTACGTATTGATTGCCGGGGCCAAATATTTTATAAACTTTTGGAACAGTTTCGGTTCCATAAGCCATGGCAGCAATAGCCTGTGTTCCACCCACTTTGAAAATGCGATGAACTCCAGCCACTTTTGCAGCATAGAGCACTGCCGGATGAATTTTACCTTCTTTGTTGGGTGGAGTGCAAAGTACAACTTCTTTGCATTCGGCTATTTGAGCTGGAATTCCAAGCATAAGAACCGTTGAAAATAGCGGCGCAGTTCCTCCGGGAACATATAGTCCTACTTTTTCGATGGCAACAGCTTTTTGCCAGCAATAAACTCCGGGTGAAGTTTGTATTTCGGGTAATTCCTGTTGTTGTTCGGAGTGAAATTTCCAGATATTTCTGCGAGCCATTTCAATGGCTTGTTTCAGGTTTATTGAGATAAGGTTTTCGGCTTCAGTTATTTCGTCCTTGGTAACTTCAATGGCATCAATATCTACTTTGTCAAATTGTAATGTGTATTCCTTCACGGCTTTATCGCCCCGTATGCGTATGTTGTCCAATATTTCTTGTACTGTTCCAAACAAGGATGTGCTGTCAAAAGCAGGGCGGGTTAATAAGGTTGCCCAATCTTCGCGGGATGGATATTTGATTACTTGCATATTCTTAATTTATTATATTCGGTGTGTTATATATTCACAATCTCATTCCAGTGCTCATACAAACTTTTCATGCTGTCAAACAAAATATTAGCTCCACTTACAGTCAGCACATTCGGATTTAATGGACCTGTATTGACGGCTACTGTAAATAAACCTGCAGCATTTGCAGATTCAACTCCCAATGGCGCATTTTCTATAACCATCACCTCCCACGGATTCAACTTCGATTTATGTAAAGCAATCAGATAGGGCTCCGGATGAGGCTTTCCTAACTTTACATCATAGGCTGTAACCATTTTTTCCTGACTAAAAACTCCAGGAAAATGTACTTCCAGATTGCCAAGCAACGATGCCTGTCCCGATCCGGTCACTAAGAAAATTTCAAGCTCTTGTTTTTGAATCTTTTTTAATAATTCAAATACAAATGGTATCTGTTCAATTTTAGCTTCTGTTTCAAAGTATTTGGATTTCAAAGAGTAAACCCTTTGTTTTTCTTCTTCAGTTGACGTTCTCCCGTATGTATTTTTAAAAACACTGTCGATAGTTGATGCTCCTGTACGACCTTCGTTCATATAAGCTTCTTCAATGGTGAATGGTAGTCCGGTTTCATGAAGTGCTTTTACCCAAGCCGAAGCATGGTACTTCATTGAATCGAACAAAATCCCGTCCATGTCAAAGAAGATTGCTTTGGGTGCAAATTCAGGATATTTTTTAGTGTGAATAAAATTCTCTATTACCTTCGTAAACATCAAGTTAAATTTTGTGCAAAGATACTGATTTTGTAGTTTAAATTTGAATGTTTTAAGAATCAAATCCATAAATTTTGCAAATAACGAGCATCTTTTGTTAGTGCAATAGCTTTATAATTCAATATAATTGATAAATTTGTAGTTCCAAAACGGGGTGTAGCGCGCTAGGTTCGGAACGTAGAGGTCGCAGGTTCGAGTCTTGTCACCCCGACTGAAAAATGTAAATGCAATTATCTAAAATAATATCGTATATGAATGTAAAATTTTATCTCATTGTTGGATTGGTTGTTCTGTTTTTTGTGGCTTGTGGGCCAACAACAAGTTATAGTACGCCTTTTTTTCGTTTTTCGGGGGTAGTTAATAGTAATGGTGATACTTTGAAAGCATTCACTGTCGGTCATGACACGTTGAGAATGGATACCGTTAAGCAATATGATGCTGTAACCTTTAATTTAATTATGGATGGTGGTTATAATTACTTGACCAAGTTTAATATAATCTTGTCAGATACTGTGAATACTAGAATTGAGTATCCTCAATATGATGCATTAGGAAATGTATTTTCAACTTCAAAGTCAAATTTTAATAGAAATAGATTTGTATTTGGTGTTAATCTAGTTCAATTGCCAATGTCATTTCGTTATATCATCATCAATAAACCGGTTACTACCCCAGTAATTACTCTTGAAGTTTCTAATGATGCAGTATTCCCGACAAATAAATCAGGGTCAAACACTTACTCATTCAAATTAAGAACCCCTATAAAATAAATTTATATTCATGTAGTTTTTAAGAAAAGAGCCACTTTATTTAATAAGTGGCTCTTTTCTTTTATAATCTTGCTTTAATTGCTTTTGTTTCTGCCTCAAATCCGGGTTTTTCGAGTAACGCAAACATATTCTTTTTATAAGCTTCAACGCCCGGTTGATCGAATGGATTCACTCCAAGCAGGTATCCGCTGATACCGCATGCTTTCTCGAAGAAGTAAAGCAACTCGCCTAGGTAGTATTCATTTAGCTTTGGAAGTTCAATTTTTAAATTGGGTACTCCGCCGTCGATGTGAGCAATCATAGTTCCAAGCTCAGCCATTTTGTTTACTTCATCCACGCGCTTTCCGGCAAGGAAGTTCAGACCATCTAAGTTGTTTTCGTCGTGTGGGAAAATCTTAGTATAGTTTGTTTCTTTGATGGATATTACGGTTTCAAAAATGGAGCGTTCGCCTTCTTGTATCCATTGACCCATGGAGTGTAGATCGGTTGTCAAATCGACAGAAGCAGGATAAATACCCAGATTATCTTTTCCTTCACTTTCGCCGTAAAGTTGTTTCCACCATTCGGCAACGAAATGCAGTTTGGGGTGGAAGTTAACCAGAATTTCTATTTTCTTACCGCTCTTATAAAGTTCGTTGCGAACGGCTGCATATTGAGCTGCCGGATTTTCTTCGAACGAAGTTTCCAATCCGCATTTTTTCTCCATGCTAACTGCTCCGGCTACCAGTTGGCGAATATCAAATCCGGCAACGGCGATTGGCAATAATCCAACAGGCGATAAAACCGAATACCGACCACCGATATTGTCCTCAATTACATAGGTTTTGTAGCCTTCCTGAGTGGCCAAAGTTCTGAGTGCACCGCGCGATTTGTCGGTTACAGCCACAATCAGTTGCTGAGCAGCAGCTTTGCCTTGTTGTTCTTCTAATTGCGTTTTCAATAAGCGGAAAGCAAGTGCAGGCTCGGTAGTTGTTCCTGATTTAGAAATAGAAATAATACCAAACTTCTTCGTTTTCAATAATTCTTGCAATTCATAAAGATAGTCTTCGCCAATGTTTTGTCCGGCATAAACCACAACAGGTGATTTGCGCTCTGTTTGCAACCAGTCGAAGCTGTTGGAAAGTGCATCAATTACGGCTTTAGCACCCAAATAACTACCACCAATACCAATAACCACCACTACCTCACAATTTTCGCGAAGCAATTTGGCTGTATTTTCAATATCGCTCAGATGTGCATCGTAGATTGACGATGGTAAGTTCAACCATCCAAGGAAATCGCTTCCTTGGCCTGAACCATTGTGAAGGGCGGCATTGGCTTCCGCCACTTTTGTTTTATAGCCGGCAACAGCTTGTTCGGATACGAAACCGAATGCTTTGTCGATAGATAATGTAATGTTTTGCATATATAATTTTCTTATGTTGCCAATTTACAATCGAATAATCTGGCAATTCGTTTAATAATAGCTTATAACAATCTACTGTAACATTGGTTGAATAGTAACCTAAATTTAATTCAACTTATCAGATAACTTCCGAATCTCCATGATTGGTGAGCAGCGATTGTATAAAATCTCAAAAATAGAATCGATAATGGGCATGCTCACCTTGTATTTTTCGTTTATTTCGTGAATGGTTTTGGTGGCATAATACCCTTCAGCAATCATTTCCATTTCCATTTGAGCGGTTTTGACTGAATATCCTTTGCCAATCATAGTTCCGAAAAGGCGGTTACGGCTGAATTTGGAATAGGCAGTTACCAACAAATCGCCTAAATAGGCAGGTTCGTTAATGTCGCGGTGATGCGGATTGGTGGCATTGCAAAAACGGTTAATTTCCTGAATGGCATTGGAAATCAAGACTGCTTGAAAATTGTCGCCGTATTTCAACCCGTGACAAATACCGGCTGCAATGGAATAAACATTCTTCATAACGGATGAATATTCAATTCCTTCCACATCGCCACTGGTGGTGGTATGGATAAAGTTGGTGGTAAAGCGTTGTGCCAGCACCCTTGCCTTTTCGCGTGAACTGCAACCGATAGTGAGGTAGGAGAGTCTTTCGAGCGCGACTTCCTCAGCATGACACGGACCACCTAACACTGCGATATTGTCTTTCGGCACATTGTAAACCTGTTCGAAATAATCTGAAATAATCATATTTTCGTCGGGCACAATGCCTTTGATGGCCGATACAATCATCTTGTTATCCAGTTTACGTTTCAACTTTTTTAGATGTTGTTTCAAAAATGGAGATGGTGTGGCGAATACCAAAATATCCGAAGTGCGCACCATTTTATTTATATCGCTTGTAAAATGGATTCGGTCGGTATCGAAATTAATATCGGTAAGATACGATGGATTTTTGCCCATGCGCATAAACTCTTCAATCTGTTCAGGCCGACGCATATACCAATTGATGCTATCGGCATTTGTCAATAATATTTTTGCGATGGCAGTTGCCCAACTACCTCCACCAATTACAGCAATCCTGCTTTTTTCGTTAATCATTATTATTTTATGTCTAAAGTCCAAAGTCTAAGGTCAACGGTCTTCATTCAACTCATTTTTCAACAAAGAATTACCGAAAACTTTTGCATTTAAGACTGATAATTGTTCACCTGTTATTGTTGACTGTTTTGAATCCACGCTGCCACATCCTCTTTCGATGGATTGGTTAGCTCCAGTTTGTTCTTTTTGTTTAAACCGCAAATATCCTGATGGAATTTGTTTGGGTTGAGTCCTTTCAGGTCGGCAACCATCACGATGCCGGCTTTTTGAACCACAGGCACCCATTCTTCCGGTATTCCCAATGCCATGAATTTATCTGGACCATCTTTCTTGGCTACTTTTTCAGGTTTCATTTGGGGGAAGAAAAGTACTTCCTGAATAGCTACCTGACCGGTCATCAACATCACCAGACGATCCATTCCAATTCCCATTCCGGAGGTTGGAGGCATACCGTATTCTAACGAGCGCACAAAGTCCATATCGATAAACATGGCTTCGTCGTCACCTTTTTCGCTGAGTTTCAGCTGCTCCTGGAAGCGTCCGAGTTGGTCAATCGGGTCGTTAAGTTCGGAATAAGCATTGGCAAGCTCTTTACCGTTTACCATTAATTCAAAACGTTCTGTCAGTTCCGGATTATCGCGGTGACGCTTGCAAAGAGGCGACATTTCGCGTGGGTAATCGGTTATGAAAGTTGGTTGTATATAGTTTCCTTCGCATTTTTCGCCGAAGATTTCATCAATAAGTTTGCCCTTACCCATGGTTTCGTCAGCTTCGATGTGCAATTGTTTGCACACTTCGCGCAGTTGCACGTCGTCCATGCCGTTGATATCTATGCCGGTAAATTCTTTGATAGAATCGATCATGCTGATACGTTTGAACGGTGTTTTGAAGCTGATCACATTATCGCCCACTTTAATTTCGTCGGTTTCGTTCACGTCGCTACAGATTTTCGCAATCATGTTTTCGGTGAAAGTCATCATCCAGTTGTAGTCTTTGTAGGCTACATATATTTCCATGGCGGTAAATTCGGGGTTGTGTGTGCGATCCATTCCTTCGTTGCGGAAGTTTTTGGAGAATTCGTACACGCCTTCAAAACCACCTACGATTAAGCGTTTAAGATACAATTCATCAGCCACACGCAGGTAAAGCGGCATATCCAACGCGTTGTGATGGGTTGTAAACGGACGAGCCGAAGCACCACCGGGGATGGATTGCAGAATCGGGGTTTCCACTTCGATATATCCTTCGGCGTTGAAATAATCGCGCATGGATTGATATACCTTGGTACGTTTGAGGAAAATATCTTTTACGCCTTCGTTTACTACAAGGTCCACGTAGCGTTGACGGTAGCGTTGTTCCGGGTCTTCGAAAGCATCGAAAGCCACACTGTCTTTGTATTTTACGATTGGTAGCGGACGAAGCGATTTGCTAAGTACAGTTAGCTCTTGTGCATGAACACTGATTTCGCCCATTTGCGTGCGGAAAACAAAACCTTTGATTCCAATAAAGTCACCAATATCCAATAGTTTTTTGAATACGGAATTATACATTTCGGGTTGTGCTTCTGTGCTGATGTCGTCGCGACTAACATACACCTGAATGCGCCCTTTTGAGTCCTGAAGTTCAATAAATGAAGCCTTGCCCATAATGCGGCGGCTCATGATACGTCCGGCTACGCAAACGGGTTTTCCGCTTTCTTCGTCTTTGAAATCAGTTTTTATATCGGTTGAAAATGCGTCGGTTGGATACAGGGCGGCAGGGTAGGGGTCAATGCCTAAATTTCGTAATTCATCCAGACTCTGACGTCTGAATTGTTCTTGTTCGCTAAGTTCTAAACTCATAATTTTTATTATATACAAATTTGTGCAAAAGTACAAAAACTAATGCATAATCCATAATGTATAATTCATAATTGTAAGTTAGGACTTTACGATTTTGGAACAACCAGACTGTTGGTTAATAGTAAAGCGCGAATTAAGCTTGTCAATTCGCGCTTTGAATTTGTTTTGATATTCGTAGAATGACTTCAAGTCGTCCTATGAATAATGCTGATTCACCGCTTCCTCAATTACTTTATATGTGCCGGATCGTAAACAATGGCCGTATTGCCCGACGATAGGATGCGAGCTTGCGGATAATTGTTTTTGGTATACGGTTCTCCGACTTTCCCGGTCACAATATCGGTGGCCAGTTTCTTCATTGTTTCTATATAATCCTTGTGGAATGCGCCTTTCACGTAGTAATAATGTCCGCAATACAAGTCGGGGATGCCTTTATCCATCAGGGCTTCCATTTTGATGCACGAATTGACATAGGTTTGCATCGGAGCAAAGGGGCTTAGTTGCAGCCATACTTCGTTGGACCCGAAGGCATCGCCCGTGTAGCAGCATTTGGCTGCCCAATCCACCAACACGATGGAGCCCGGCGTGTGAGCCGGCATGTGTTTTACTTCAATTTTTTTATTGCCCAAATCAAACACATCGCCGTCCTTTACGTAATTGATTTTACCCGTATAGTTGTAGATAAAACCTTTGTCGTCGGCATGCATGTAGATAGATTTGAAGTAGCGGATATTCCCCGCGTGGTCGCCATGACCGTGGGTGATTACCACATCGTAAGGCTTGGAAGTGAGGCGTCCGATAATCCGGTCGAGCGAATCGCAGCGCGTGCCGGTGTCGATAAGCAAAGCCCGTTTAGTACCTTCAATCAGATACATGGTGGTGTGGTCGGTAGTTTCAATCACCCAGCTTTTATCGCCGAGTACCGAAACAGTCAGATCGGAATTTTTGAAAACCTGTGAATACGAACTGAGTGCGCTTAGGCAAAACAGAAGGGTGCAAAGAATAGTGTGTTTCATTTTTTTGTAGGTATTATGTGTTTATCAGTCTGTGAATATGTTTATCCATTAATATTTTTTTTACTTATTTTCAAGCGAAACCGGAATAATGTAGTAAGCCCTAACATTCTGTCCATTGTATTTGGTAGGAATGAACTTAGGCAATAATTTGAGTACCCTTACTGCTTCCTTATCACACTCTGAATCGACTGATTTAATTACAGTGATATTGCTTACACTTCCATCTTTCTCTATGACCATACGACAAAAGACCTTATAATTTAAACCACCAGCTAAAGGTGACTTAGTAATGTTTTTATCAATAAAACTTAGTAAAGCAGATATACTACCTGGAAATTCAGGCATTTGTTCCACCACATCAAAAATATGATCCGGTTCAAATTTTTGATTTAATATCACATCGGTATGATCAATTGTTGGCAATTTAAAGGTTACAGGCAAGGTGTACCAAAAACTCTTAGGTTCTCCGTTTTGTATGCCGGGTATAAACTTAGGTAGCATCTTAACCACTCTGACGGCTTCGTTGTCGCAATCGTGTTGTAGTGACCTAAAAACCTTTATCTTGTCAAGTTCGCCTGTTTTTGTAACCACGAAACGGAGTATGACTTTTCCTTCCTTTTTTTCTTTAATCGCCGATTCCGGATATTTTAAATTCTTATATACAAAATCAAGCAGTGTGGTGTCACCACCCGGAAATTGAGGCATCTGTTCTGTAACATAACAAAAAACATTTTCTTCAATAACCTGCCCGGTAGTATCTTTCTTATTTGCGAGCAAATCTTTACTGCTTTTGGCAGTTGTACTATGGTTTTGAGCCGAAGCTTTATCGGCAGCCGTCCATCCCAATGTAACGATGAGTGATCCAAGCAACAATTTCGGACCAACAAATACCCGCCAACCTCCTGATCTGTCAGACAAATAGGCAAACAAACGGTACAAGATGTGAAATGTGTGGAATTTAAATTTTCTACTCATAGCATTTTGATTTTTAAGGATGCTGCAAATATAATAATTGTCTGTTTGTTTAACGGCATTATATGCTAATTATTTTAAAAATATTTTTTGTTCATAAAATTGTTGAAAACTTTTAGTCTAAAATATTACACATTTAAAATTAACCGTATATATTTGCCGGTGTTAACCTAAATGGTTGCAATTACATTATAAACCAGTACCTAGGCATTTATTCCCGTTCACTATACACTATGTTCACTATCTCCGATTCGTAGTTCGCAGGCGTGCGAACTACGATAATTTTCTGAAGAATGCAGTCCCAAGGTGGGGAAAGTTCGCCAGCGCTTCTGTGGAGCTTTCCCTTATTGGGGAAAACCTGCCGGAGCAGTTTTGGAACATTCCCCGGTAGGGGAAAGCTTGCCGGCATCTCGGGGAAACAATCCCCAACAGGGGAAACCTTGCCGGAATTTTTTTGGGAGATTCCCCAAGTGGGGACACTGTATTTTCGTTTTTTTCATAAATCTGTCCCATAAATTCCTTACATACTATGTTTAATCAATTAAAAAAAATTGCTTATGGAAATAGCAAGTTTGAATTTACACAATCAACGTAATGGAGGCCATTACCAGTTTTTAACCGACTTCAACGATTTCGTTATCAGGTACACACCCCAGATACTTGGTATTGTTGATGCTTATGCGGCTTTTAAGCTCGAGTATCAGGATGAGATTGAAGCTTACAAGGCAATCACTAAAAGTGCTACGACGGCGGAAATAGCGAATGCCGATCATGACAGGGACATTACTCTGCGGAGTACCATTGATATTGCTCATACCGCATTGAATCACTATGATGCAAATGCGCATAATGCGGCAAGAACTGTAAACGTAATTTTTGATCAATACGGCGACTTGGCTTCTAAACCCTATGATGAAGAAACAGGAGGAATTGAAAATCTTATTAAAGACCTGCGGACGAAAACAGGTACAGAAATAGGAATAATAGGTCTTGTGCCATGGATTAATATGCTGGAAAGCCAAAACAATACATTCAAAACTCTTGAGGCTACCCGTAACTCCGAAGAAGCCAATCGCTCGGAACTGCGAATGAAACAGGTTCGTCTGGAAATTGATGCTGCTTATCGCAAGATAACAAAACGTATCAACGCACTTATCGAAGTAAACGGCGAAGCTCCTTACGCCTCGTTTGTAAAGGAACTCAATGCCCGTATCGCTCGTGCTCAGGATGCTATAGCTCAAAGTAAAGCTCGCGTAGTTACTACCGAAGCTCCGAAAGCGTAAGCTCCCCGAAAACGATCATCCCCTCCTGCGGCTTATGGGGTAAGCGGTGGGAGGGGATGATTTTTAATTAAAATTACTATATTTGTAGCTATGAATGAAAAACTTGAATTTAGAGGTTACTGGTTTCTTCCAGGCAAATACGATTCCAAAGTAGCAGGAATACTTACTTTTGTTCCAAATAAAAAAATAAAACTAGAACTTATTGGATCTTTCGATAATGATTCTGAGCCTCTTCATGCATTCCTGAACAAGAAAACAGAAATGATATTACATGGGATAACTTCCGATTCCAAAGAAATAACTTTGTATAATTGTTATCCATCCGGAAAAGTAAATTTGAGTTGTCCATTTCCAATGGTCAATTATACTTGTCAGTATTTATTGGTTGGTAAGTTTTTGGATAACATTAATGAATGCTCTTTTAATAAGATACAGGTTCACTTCCCAATACTAAATGAATGGCTTTATCCCGGATTGATAGAAACAAAAATTGAATTTAATCAAGATAAACAAAAGTGCTTTTCATACTCTGTTTCTAATGAGAAAATCGAAGAACCTAAATGCAAAATTAAAATTAATGAAAATTTAGATTTAATTATTCGGAGCGGCATTTCAGTAAATGAATCTGATTTAAGACTTGATGTTGAGTTAAGTCAGAGCACATTTTTTGAAATTGAATCAGATAAAGAAAAAATAACTTTGAAAAAATTGCTTGAGAAATCGGGTGTATTTGAACAATTTATTTCTCTTGCTGCCCTTTCAACCAATAGGGTCACAAATATTATTTTATTTGACAATGATAGTTATCAAGAACTTACTGATGGAACAAGAATAAAAGATTCAATTGATTTTTTTTATGTTGATAGAACTCCGTTTTATTCGGAAAGAAAAAGTAATCATGATTTTTTATTTACTTATTCACAAGTGGAGGCAATTTTTCCGCAAATCATCTCTAAATGGTACAATGATTCGGATAATATTGCACCAATTAGAGGACATTTAATAGAGAGTGTCAGAGAAAAGTCACAATATAGTAGTTTAGACTTTTTGATTATTGTTCAAGCGCTTGAGGGATTTCATAGACGTTATATTGATCATAAAAAAGTATCCTTGAAGAAAAGGTTATCTGAACTCAAAAGTAAGTTTGATGATATTACAAAAGTAAAAAATGTGGATATTGATCTAGATGCAGCTGTAGACTCAAGAGACTATTACTCTCATTTTTTTAAAAGGACAGAGAAACCACATTTGCTTGATGGCATCGAACTATATAATCTTTCCAAGAAATTAAGGTTGTTACTGATTTGTTGTGTACTCAATTTAATAGGAATTGAAAACGAGACTATAAATGTCTTATTAAATCATAGTAATAGTGACAAGTTGATATAATCATATAAAGATTTTACTAATAAGCAATACAAGTCTTTAAAATGTAGTTTGTATCTTTGCAAAAAGAAAAAATACAGACTCCATGAACCAACTCCAAACGCTTTTTGAACAATATACCCACGAAAAACTGATTACCCTAACCGAATTGTCGGCTGCCGGTTCCAATCGCCGCTATTTCCGCCTGACAGGCGAAAGTACGGTGCTGATTGGTGTTGAAGGCACGTCGGTGGACGAGAATAAGGCTTTTATCAGCATGTCCCGCCATTTCGCAGCCTTGGATCTTCCCGTCCCTAAGGTATATGCTTCGAGTGACGATGCACGGTTTTATATTCAGGACGATTTGGGCAATACCTTGCTGTTCGACTTGCTGGCTGATGCCCGCCAAACGGGTGTATTTGGAGAAATGGAGAAAGAATTGCTCCGTCAAACCCTTCGGCTGCTGCCCGAAATACAAGTAAAAGGTGCCCGCGGCTTCGACTTTTCGGTGTGTTACCCGCAGCCCGAATTCAACGAACGTTCCGTGTTTTGGGATTTGAATTACTTTAAATATAATTTCCTGAAAACAACCGGAATTGATTTCCAGGAAAACCGGTTGGAAGACGATTTTGAACGAATGGCTCAGGTGTTGTTGCAAGTCCCTACCGACACGTTTATGTATCGCGATTTTCAAAGTCGTAACGTGATGGTAAAGGATGGAAAACCCTACTTTATCGACTTCCAGGGTGGGCGTAAAGGGCCGTTGGCCTACGATGTGGCTTCTTTCTTGTGGCAGGCCAAAGCGGGTTATCCTTCCGCTCTTCGTGAAGAATTGATTGAAACCTACCTCACTGCCTTGAAACATTTGATGCCCGTGGATGAAGCAGCGTTTCGCCGTCAGCTGAATCATTTTGTGCTATTCCGTACCTTGCAGGTGCTCGGAGCTTATGGTTTCCGGGGGTATTTCGAGAAGAAGCCGCACTTTCTGCAAAGTATTCCGTTTGCCATTGAAAACCTGAAAGACTTATTGAATGCGGGTTTCGAAGAATATCCTTACCTGACCGAAGTATTAACCGGAATGACGCAGCTCCCGCAATTTAATCAGCCTCCGGTGGAAGCAAAAGGATTGCTGGTGAAGGTATATAGCTTTTCGTACCGTGTAGGCATTCCCGAAGATAACTCGGGCAACGGTGGCGGTTTTGTGTTCGACTGCCGCGCCATTCACAATCCCGGAAAGTATGAGCAATATCAAAGCCTGACCGGCCTCGACAAACCTGTACAGGATTTTTTGGAGCATGACGGTGAAATTCTGACCTTTCTTCAACATGCCTATAGCCTGGTAGATACCTCGGTGGAACGATACCTGAAGCGCGGCTTCTCCAACCTGAGTATTAGCTTCGGGTGCACCGGTGGTCAGCATCGGTCGGTGTATTCAGCCCAAAAAATGGCAGAACATATCTCCGAAAAGTTTGGCGTGGAAGTACAATTGGTACACAGAGAAAGAAAGATTGAAAAGCTTTTTGTAAGTAAATGATACAGCTTTCCACGAAGAGGTTGAATAATTATATCAGTAAGAAAGAAATACGAATTATATATGAGGGCAATGATTTTTGCTGCAGGTTTAGGCACTCGTCTGAAACCAATCACAGATTCTATTCCTAAAGCATTGGTACCCATCAATGGAAAACCATTGCTTCAATTAGTTGTCGAGAAACTAAAGCAATCCGGTTTCGATGAAATCATCGTGAATGTGCATCATTTTCCTGACCAGATAATTGATTTTCTGAAAGTGAACGACAATTTTGGAATCCGCATTGAAGTTTCCGATGAGCGTGATCAGTTGCTCGATACAGGCGGTGGGATCCTTAAGGCAACCTGGTTTTTCGACGATGGAAAACCGTTTTTGGTGCATAATGTGGATATTCTTTCCAATCTGGATTTGAATGCATTGTATCAACAACATCTTCAAACCGATTCGTTGGCTACGCTCGCAGTAAGCCGGCGCGATACATTTCGCTATTTGCTTTTTGATGAATCGTTGCGGTTGAATGGATGGATAAATGAGCGGACGGGTGAAACAAAACCAGCGGGGTTTACTCCATCAGAATCACATGTAAAGCTTGCTTTTGCAGGCATTCAGGTACTTTCGCCGGCTGTGTTTGATTTGATGAAACCGCTTCAACCTAAATTCCCCATCATGGACTTTTACTTGTCAAATGCGCCAACCGAAATTATCAGCGGTTTTATTCCTGATGATTTCAAGATGCTGGATGTGGGAAAACTCAATGTGCTCGACGAAGCGGAGAAATTCGTGACCCCTAACCCCTAAAGGGGAATAAGAAATGTTACAACTTTTTTTGATGAAATATGTACAATACGAAAGTAACTTCAACTCTCCTTTAGGCTTCGGCGTGAGCTCAGTCGAATACTCAGTCGAACGTGGCTGGGGGTCATTACGGCACAATCATCTGAATGGCATTTGGAATAATGCTGATGGTATAGGGTGAAAATCCGTTGACAATAATGCCATCGGCTTCCAACAACGCATTTTTCTCGCATTGAACCAACAGGCTTTGCGTTTGGAAAGATACGATAGCCCGATGTTCCAGCAATTTACCGTTGAAAAGTCGCTGTATCGCCGTAAAAATATCCACCAAAGTAGGTTTCTTAGCCATCATTACATCCAGTAACCCATCGTAGGGCAGGGCGTTCGGATTTTGCTTCATGCCGCCACCGCTGTAGCACCCGTTGGCCACATTCATGGTGAACATGCTTTCCGAAATATTCTTTTCGTCCGAAAAAATCCGAACGCGGTGAGGTTTGTAGGTAAAAACAGCTCCCAATAAAGCCAGTGTATATAGGAAAGAATGGCTGCCGAGCACGGCCTTTAATCGGTGAGTGAGATTCACAACCGTGGCATCGAGTCCCAGCCCGATAGAGTTGATAAAATAATGGATTTCCTTTTGGTTTTCAAGCGTATATTCCACCTTGCCAATGTCAATCGGTTGCACGTTGTTGCGGAAAAATACATCAATTGATTTTTTATAATCGCGGGTCAATCCCCAGAAACGTCCCCAGTCATTACCGGTGCCCCGAGGAATCAATGCGATTTTTAATGAGCTTGTATCCTCAATGCGAGCACTGAAAATACCGTTAATCACTTCGCTCATCGTACCATCGCCACCCAACACCATGATGTTTTTATACCCGCATTCCACATAATAGCGGGCAATTTTCACGGCGTGTCCCGCAAAGCGGGTAATCCGGTAATCGAATTCAATACCGGCATGTTTCAGTGAAAGAAAAAGATACTTCCGCTGATTCCTGAATTTTTTCTTACCCGATTTCGGGTTGATGATAATGGCCCAATGATGAGGTGTGATTTCCATAGTACTCCTTTGTCCGTGATATTCGTTCGCTTTGCTCACAATGTTCACTCACTACGTTCGTGTTATTAGTTCGCTTCACTCACGTACTAACAAAAAATAACGCGCAGCAAATAACTAATTCTTCGTCAGATACAAATCAATCAGCGTCAACGCCGCCATGGCCTCTACAATGGGAACGGCACGTGGCAATACGCATGGATCGTGTCGTCCTTTGGCTTCCAACTCCACTTCGTTGGTATGAATGTCAAGTGTATCTTGTTTTTTGGAAATGGTGGCAACAGGTTTGAACAATACACGGAAATAAATATCTTGTCCGTTGCTTATTCCGCCCTGAATTCCGCCGGAATTATTGGTTTTGGTTGACACTTTGTCGTCAACTTTTATAAATGAATCGTTCATTTCCGAACCTTTCAGACTCACTCCTTCAAATCCGCGACCGTAATCAAACCCGTGTGTGGCGTTGATGCTGAGCATGGATTGTGCCAGCCGGGCTTGCAATTTATCGAAAATAGGTTCACCCCAACCAACAGGAACACCTTTGATGATGCACGAAATGATTCCTCCAATGGAGTCGCCCTCTTGTTTGAGTTCCTGAATATATTCAATCATTTGCGCGGCAATTACGGGTTGCGGACAACGTACCACATTGGATTCAATCAACGACAGGTCGGCGTTTTCAAAAGTTTGAGTCATGGCAATATGTCCTACCTGCGATGTAAAAGCCGTGATTTCCACCCCGATTCGTTTCAACGCCAATTTGGCAATGGCTCCCGCCACCACGCGCGAAGCTGTTTCACGCGCCGAACTGCGTCCTCCGCCCCGATGATCGCGGATTCCGTATTTCTGCTGATAGGTAAAGTCGGCATGCGACGGACGATACACTTCCTTTAAATGATCGTAATCCGAGCTGTGCTGGTTTTCGTTCCAAATGATAAACGCTATGGGTGTTCCTGTACTTTTTCCTTCGAAAATACCGGAGAGAAATTCCACTTTATCACCTTCCTTGCGGGGGGTGGAAATGGATGATTGACCCGGACGACGGCGGTTAAGTTCGTTTTGAATGAAGGCTTCATCAATTTCAATTCCGGGAGGACAGCCATCGACGATTCCTCCGATTCCTTTTCCGTGCGATTCTCCAAATGATGTGAAAGTAAATAATTTACCAATGGTGTTCGACATGTAGTCTTCAATTATAAGTTACAAAGTATTGAATTATGGATATTTATTCCATAATCCGTTATTGGACGTACAAAGTTATTCAAAAGTTTGAAATAACTATGACCTTAAATGGTAATCACATATAACAATGGATATTAACCAGTACAAATACTAGTTAATATCCATTAAAATACAGTAAAAATTATGTGATTCTTGTTAATGGCAACCGCAACTGCTGCCACAACTGCCGCCGCCGCTCATGCTTGCTTCTTCTTCGTCGCCACAACCACAGCTTCCACTTTCGCATCCGCCGTCACCGCAACCACATCCGCTTCCGCATCCACCGCCGCCCATGAGTGCTGCCAATTCTTTTTCGGAAGCTTCACGTACTTCGAGTACTGAACCTTTGAAATGAAGATTTTCACCTGCCAAAGGGTGGTTCAAATCAACTTTTACGTGAGTGCTGCTGATACTTACAATTTGAGCATTAATGCGGTTACCTTCGCTGTCCATCAATGGAACTACGTTTCCTTCAAAAATCATTTCTTCATCAAGTTTTCCATCGATTTCGAAAATTGAGCGATCTAAATCAATCACGCTTTCATCATCGTAAAGTCCATAAGCTTCTTCAGCATTAATCACAAAATCGAATTTGTCACCTGTCTGCATTCCGAAAATATTTTCTTCGAATTTGGGTAACATCATACCCACACCGTAAACGAAACTTAATGGTTGTTCAGCTGTTGCTTTTTCCATTAATTCCAATTCTCCTTCTTTTTCGCCATCCACGTATAATTCGTATTCTGCCGAAACTGCTTTGTTTGCTGTAATTTTCATTTTGTCTATTTTGTTTTAAAATTGATTCTGATTTATTTCCCTATAAGTGTTTTAGCTTTGAAAATGTTCATTTGCTACTGTTAATAATATGCTTAATACCATGTGATTGGAGTAGATCCATAACCTGTTTGTTTGTCATATTTCAAGTCCTGAAGCATACTCGCATTTACACCAATATGAAAATTGTAAGATTTAAAAGGGCCAAAAGGAACAATGCTTGCCGACATATTCCAACAATGCAAGCTTCGATTTACTGATATGTTTGTGTAGGTGAACTGTTTGGATGTAAAGTCGTATGTTGAATTGGCCGTTATTTTCCAATTGTTAGTCAAGGATATATTCCCATTAAAGCTTAAGTTATGGGTAAAAGCCATATCGTATTCCATTTTCGATTTATTAAAAGTGCTGGTGTTGGCATACTGTATGGAATAGTTAATACTAAAGCTCCAGGGTATCTTTATTTTTTGATAACCTTCTTTGTCGCTTTCAACCTTCTTCTTGTCTTTATTTGCATCGGGATTAGTTTTTTCATCTTTAGTTGCTAATTTATTTTCAGAATCAGGTTTATTCGTTGAATTTTCAGTTTTTTTCTTTTTCTTAAAAGTGTCATTGTTGAACGTCAGAGCCGGGGGTGAAAAACTGGTTCCTAAAAACTTGGGAATACCACCGTGCTGCCACCGCAATTTATTTACTCTTACAGGGTTGCCTGCAGTGTTTAATTCATACATATACGGATCAAATGCAGCACTTAAACTAAATGAGTAGCCGGGTAGTTTAATGTGAATAGATGTACTCAATGTTGACCATTGCATTGAATCAGCAGCCATATTATAGGCTCCATTTATTGTGAAGTTGTCTATCAAACTTACAACTTTGTGTGAATCTGCATTGATAGTATCTTTTTTGTCGGGGACTTTCATCTCTAAATTATTTGCCAGCGAAAAGCTGATACTTCCAGATTTTCCAACTCCGGGTGTACCGTAAAGGCTGTTTTCGTAGTGTGAATATTGAACCATTTGATCATGATAAATCAGTGGGTTTTTCAAGTCACGAACTTGTTGTACATACGTTCCGTAATAACCCCAAATAGGATCGCCAAAATCCGGTGTATAATTGAATCCAATGCTGGGTGTAATAATATGGCGGATTTGTCCTATTTTATTGCCGAAGATGGAACTAAGAGGTGTGTAAAAACCATAAAGCTTAGTTGAAGCTGAGACTCCCAAGTTAAAATCAAAGACTCGATTAAACTTTGATATTGTATCAATTTTTTCTTGTTGTTTAACTTTATCCCACGTTTTGTTAATTGAGGTTAGATACCAACGTTCATTGTAATTCAATGAAGGACTTATACTTATGTATTTGAATAGATTAAATGAAGCACTTACTGGAATACTGTGACTCATTCCGTTTTTCCAATCGCGAGAAAATGATGAGGTGAGTAATTTACTTTCTTTGGTATTGATGGTATTTGATAAAGTTCCGGTGTACGATATGGATATTTTTTCGTACCAACGTTCATTTCCTACTGCATTTTTTCTTTTGAATGGGAAAATTCTGCTCATAGAGATGTTTAGACTTGGTAGAGTTATACTTATGGTAGAATCTTTGGTTCGCTGGCTAACTAATGCACTTCCTGAGAGACTGAACGGACTATCGGGAAAACGCTGTGTAAACGATACGCTTGAACTTTTAGTATTCTCGGAGTTTAGGCTCGGATTATAATAACTGTTGATATTGCTTCGGTTGTAGCCACTTGTTGAAAAATCCACACTTGATGAAAAATTGAAATAGGGATTGGCTTTTTGATCTTGTGAATGTGACCATTTTATGCTGAAATTGTTCGACTTACTATAATCTGGTAAGTCTTTCTCGCCAATTACATCTTCCCTGAAATTGATATTTAAACTTCCCCGATATTTGTATTTTTTTACGTAGCTAGAGGTGGCAGAAACCGACCATGTACCTTTGGTGTAAATATCTCCACGTAATTCCAAGTCGGCATAATCATTTATGGCAAAATAATAGCCTCCGTTTGTCAATCCGAAGCCACGTGTTAGTTCATCTCTAAACGTAGGCATTAAAATTCCAGATGAATATTTATCAGTAAAAGGAAAGAAACCAAAAGGCACTGCTATTGGCAAAGGAACATCTAAAACAACGAGATAAGCCGGTCCGGCTACTATATTTTTACCCGGTCGTACTTTTCCTCGTGTTAAATCAAGATAGAAGTCGGGATGTTCGTGATTATCGCAGGTAGTGTACTTTCCATCAGTGATACAAAGCACATCATCGCCCATTTTTTTTGTCTTGTCGCTGATGATATACCCTTCACCTTGTTTTGTGACAGCTTGTCGTATAAATGCTTTTTTTGTTTTTAGGTTGTAAGCAAACTCTTTGGACTTGTATTCAGTTCCATTTTCTGTAAAAACAGGCTCACCAATTTTTTGTCCAATGCTATCAGTTTTTCCATGGGCATAAAGCGTACTGCTATCCATTTTTATTCGGACATATTCGGATTCCAGCTTAATTGCTTTGTATTTAATGTTACTGCCTCCATAAAGAAGCCCCGTACCGTTTCCGAGAAAAACAATTGAATCCTTTGCACTGTAAACAACGTCAGCATCTATAAACCCTTTCTTTTTTGCGGAAGAAGTAGAATCAATTTTGCTGACAAGACTATCGGTCTTTGCTATGTTTTTTTTTGAAATAGATGCAGCCTTTGGTTGGCTGAACCCGCAAACAGGTAAAGCTAACCACAAAAATAAAAGCAGAATTAAAGAATTTTTGCTGAAATATAATTGGTTACAGATTTGCATCCGGTAGGTTTCTGGATTTCTAAATTAGGATGCAAATTTAATCAAAAAAAAGGTAGTCCTATTTAGATGCTCCATTTTTTATGAATAATTTCAAAATTTACTCCATTATTTCGCATTAAGAATAAGATAAAAACATTACTTTTGCATAAAAAAATCAGAACCTATTGCCGATAGGATAATGAAATTTATATGCTGTTAATAAAAAAGTATTTAGCCGCTCCTCAGTACCTCATTTTATTCCTCATTTTACTCCTGACATTCACCGTTAATGCTCAGGATTCCAAGTTCACCGTAGTAATCGATGCCGGTCATGGAGGGCATGATTCCGGCGCTAAAGGTTCTTTCCTGCTTGAAAAAGATGTCAATCTGGCTGTTTCGTTGGATCTTGGTTCGTTGATAGAGCGTAACTTTAAAGATGTAAGGGTTATTTTTACTCGTAAAACGGATAAATTTCTTCCTCTGCCTGATCGTGCTGATGTTGCCAATAATAATCATGCTGACTTGTTTATTTGTATTCACTCCAATGCCTCCCCAAGTTCTGCTGCTTATGGAGCTGAAACGTACACCCTCGGTTTAGCCAAAACAAAAGCCAACCTTGACGTTGCTATGCGTGAAAACTCGGTTATTTTACTCGAAGAGGATTATAAAACCAAGTATAAAGGATTTGACCCGAATTCTGTTGATTCATATATTATGTTTGAACTGATGCAGGATAAATATATAGATAGAAGTCTTGAGTTTTCAACCGTTGTTCAAAAACAATTTGTGAATTATTGTCGCAGATCGGACAGGGGAGTTCGTCAAGCTGGTTTTTGGGTTCTTCACCGTTCGGCTTGTCCAAGTGTGTTGGTAGAGCTCGGTTTTGTTTCCAATCCAGCCGAAGAACGCTATTTGTCTTCCGAAACCGGTCAAAAGGAAATGGCAACTGCCATTTACAATGCCTTTGTTGAATACAAACGCGCTCACGACAAAAAAACCGTTCGTCAAAATTCTGCCAATAGCTACAAAGAACCAAAACAAATTGAACCGCAAACTCCTGTTGTCATAGTTGATCCGATTCCGACCGTGTCTGTCTCTGAAAAAAATCCGCAGGAAAATAACAGCAAACAACCGATTGCAGATAGTTCAAGGAAAACAATAATTGACAGTTTAAAAAAAACTGCCATCGATACATTGAGTAAAGCTTCAAAGAAGAAACAATCCAAGGCGCTATCCGAGAAAATTGTTTCCACTCAATCAATGCCAGTTGTAACGACGATTGACGAGAATTCACTCAAACAGATGCCTGTTTATAAAGTTCAGCTTTTTGCTTCCAAAAAACCGGTTAAGCCCAATGCGCCTGACTTTAAAGGGGTAAAAAATATTGATAGTTTTGTCGAAAATGGTTATAATAAATACACTGTTGGTGCTGAAACTGATTATCAAAAGATTGAGTCAATCAGAAAACAAGTGCTTGCTAAATTCCCAGAAGCATTTATAATTGCTTTCATGGGGGATAAAAAAATAAACGCTAAAGAAGC
>Ga0302296_1000770_pt1 | contig 25092 bp, 16 predicted proteins | sample III_Fen_N3_1_FD_194546 | JGI IMG/M metagenome (GOLD analysis project Ga0302296, IMG submission 194546) | Peat permafrost microbial communities from Stordalen Mire near Abisko, Sweden - III_Fen_N3_1 | ecosystem: Environmental > Terrestrial > Soil > Wetlands > Permafrost | place: Sweden: Abisko...
TCATTCAATATATTGAAAGCCATTCCTTTTGGGATGGCTTTTTTTGTTTTACTTTTACAAAAAAAACGATGTTTAAAACTATACTTATATCGCAACCTCAGTATTTCGAAGAGGAAACCAAGATATTGATATCTCTATTCGAAGCTAATTTACAATATTTCCATTTACGCAAACCTGAAAGTTCGCGTGATGATTTGAAAAAGTTTATCGAATCGATTCCCTTAGAATATCGCAATAGAATTGTACTTCATTCTCATTATTCATTGGCTTTAGATTATAATCTACGTGGCATTCATTGCACGGCAAACAATCGCGATGAGTTTTATGAATTAGAGCATTTGCCTATCCAAAAAAGCATTTCGGTTCATGGTTTTTGTGAAGCTGGAATGGTGGACGAAACCTATGCTTATGCATTTCTCAGTCCTATTTTCAATAGTATTTCCAAAAAAGATCATCATCAAGCGTATCAGCATGATGCTTTACAACAGTTTTTGGCACGTCTTCGTCGTTCGTCTTTTATTGCGTTGGGAGGAATATGTCCCGAAAATATTCCACAATGCAAGCAAATGGGTTTTGAAGGTGTAGCAACTATTGGCTCGGTTTGGGAAAGCTCAAATCCATTGGAACAATGGAAAAAAATTGAAGCATTTCAAGAATTGTAAATAAGAGTTTCCTACCATATTACAACTTAGCCAAAGCTAGTCTTTGATAAAAAAGAAAAGGGCAAACATTTAAATCTGTTTGCCCTTTTACTATTTTATTATGTTTGAATTACTCAACCACAATCACACAATATTTTGAAACACTCCAAAACTCTTCAGCATCAGAAATTTTAAGGCTGTCGATTTTTGAACCTCCATTATGTAATGTATACGATTTTGATGGATGTACCGAAAGTATTTGAGCTTTAGCCGAAAATACTGGAATTCCACTTGTTTTAGTTACATCAATTTGTGTAAAGTATTCTTTATTCAAATCGCTTTTCAATTCAACTTTTCCTAAAATTCCTTTTTTGTCAAGAATTCCTTTTTCAATTAATTCTTTTTTAGTTCCAATAACAAAGAATGCACGATTAAGCTTAGATGTTTTTTCAACAATAACTTCTTGTTGTTGATCATTTTTAGCATTTAATGCATCAATATTTTTAAACAAGCTATCATTAACAATATTCATTCCCGTTAGCTTAATTCTTAATGCGTCAATTTCAGCATCTTTTTCTTTAATAGTAGCTTCAAGACGAGCAATCATCTTTTTCATTTGACCGATTTTGATGTTCATCGATTTGAATTGACGTTGCATTTTAGAGATTTTGCTTTTGTACATTTTTATTTTTTTGTACATCTCTAAGATATCGCTTTGAATTTGATCCTTTTGCGATTGAGAAAGTTCTCCTGGAGCAGAAACATTTACAATTTTCTCTTTTTCTTTAATATCATTTAAAGTTCCTTCAATCTCGTTAAATGCCAAAAGGAATTGGTTGATTGATGAATCTCTTGATTCAGTAGATTTTGCTAAACTATCGCGTTGAGCTTCTAATTTTTTAATTTGATCTTCAGACATTCTGTTGCAACTAAATAGAACAGAAGCAATTGTTAATGCAATTAAAATTTTTTTCATCTTTTGTTTTTTACGTTTTTAACTAGTATTTACTTTTCCTTTAAAATTCTTCGCAAAGTTATAAAAAAAATCGATAACTCTTTTTTTGTAATCCATTAATTATTACCTTCATTGCATTAAATTGTTTTTAATAAAAACCTAAATATCAAATAAATACTTTTAAATAATGGCTGATTTTTTATACCAAAAACCATTTCCACTCGGCGAAGATAAAACGCAGTACCGTCTAGTAACGAAAGATTATGTGTCGACTGTTGAATTCGAGGGAAAGAAAATCTTAAAGGTAGACCCTAAAGGTCTTGAACTACTTGCTCAAGAAGCAATTGCTGATGTTTCGTTCTATTTACGTCCAGCTCACATGGAAAAATTAACGAAAATTTTAAAAGATCCAGAAGCTAGCGATAACGATCGTTTTGTTGCTCTTACAATGATTAAAAATCAAATTGTTTCGGCTGAAGGTCAATTGCCAACATGCCAAGATACTGGAACTGCAACTGTTGTAGCTAAAAAAGGTGAAAACGTTTGGACTGGTTCTGATGATGCTCAGTATATTTCAAAAGGTATATTCAATACTTACCAAGAAAGAAATCTTCGTTACTCGCAAATAGTGCCATTAAAAATGTTCGAAGAAAAAAACTCGGGCACAAATCTTCCAGCACAAATAGATATTTATGCAGAAAAAGGCGACAAATACGAATTCTTGTTTGTTACCAAAGGTGGCGGATCGGGAAATAAAACCTATTTATACCAAGAAACTCCAGCTTTATTAAATGAGCAATCGTTAACAAAGCTATTAAAAGATAAAATCAAATATCTTGGTACAGCAGCTTGTCCTCCTTATCATTTAGCTATTGTAATTGGTGGAACATCAGCTGAAATGAACCTAAAAACCGTTAAACTTGCATCAGCAGGTTATCTCGACAATCTTCCAACAGAAGGCAACATGGGCGGTCAAGCATTTCGCGATACAGCTTGGGAAACTAAATTGCAAGAAATGTGCGAAAAATTTGGCATGGGTGCTCAGTTTGGTGGGAAATATTTAACTCACGATGTTCGTGTTATTCGCCTACCTCGTCACGCTGCATCATGTCCAGTTGGAATGGGAATTAGCTGTAGTGCCGACCGTAACATTAAAGCAAAAATTACTTCTGAAGGACTTTTCATTGAAGAAATGGAAAAAAATCCTGCAAAATATTTACCAGAATACGAATTACAATTTCTTGATCCAGTAGATATCGATCTTGACCAACCAATGGAAAAGGTTCGTGAAATATTGAGCCAATACCCTGTAAAAACACGTTTACGATTAAAAGGAACTTTAATTGTAGCTCGCGATATTGCTCATGCTCGTATTCAACAAATGTTGAACGAAGGCAAACCAATGCCAGAATATTTCAAAAATCATCCTGTATATTATGCTGGTCCTGCAAAAACTCCTGCTGGAATGGCATCGGGAAGTTTTGGACCAACAACAGCTGGTCGCATGGACTCGTATGTTAACGGATTTATGTCTCTAGGTGGATCGATGATAATGGTTGCAAAAGGAAACCGCTCATCGGTAGTTCGCGATTCTTGTAAAGAATTTGGTGGATTCTACCTTGGTTCAATTGGTGGACCTGCTGCTATCTTAGCAAAAGACAGTATCAAAAAAGTAGAATTAGTCGATTTCGAAGATTTAGGAATGGAAGCCGTTCGTAAAATTCAAATAGTTGATTTCCCTGCATTCATCATTTGCGATGACAAAGGAAATGACTTCTTCGATGAATTTATGTAATCGATTGAATATTGAATAAAAAACTCCGAAGTTGTAATTAGCTTCGGAGTTTTTTTATTCGTTTATTTAAGGAGACAATAACTTACTTCAAACTACTATACTGTGCAGCCCAAGCAGGATCTTGCACATCTTTTAGGAATTTCCAAAGATTATCGCCAAAGATGTAGCCATTGAGTGATTCATAGCCATAATTTTGTTTTAAAAAATTCCATTGAGCATCACTTGGACATGCCATCTTTCCTGCCCATCCAGGTTCAACAGTAGCTTGCGTTTGATAAGGATATTCGGAATAACGAACCTTCCACAATTGTTCAAACACATCCCATTTAATTAAATACTTTTCCAAATAATTAACTTTATCGGGATTTGCTTTTGAAAAAAACAAGCCAGAAGCTTGACGAACAAACATATCCTTCGTAAACCAAGAAACTTCAATTGGTCCAGTATCTGGTACTTTTATTACTCCGTACCGAACAAAGCCATTATAAGTTGTTGCTAAACTAATTCCAAAATACCATTTATTTTTATAAAATGGTTCTTCTTTGCCTGTCTTACGTTTAAAAACAGCAGTATTCTGTGCTTCGGCAAATGCAAAAACGAATAACGACAAAAGGATTGCGAGAACTATTTTATTACAGAATCTACTCATTTAATGAAATGACAGAAAAGGCTTTATTAACACAAAGATACAGAAAATACAAAGGAATACAAAAATTTTGCTAAACCTATAAATATAATCGACACTAATACTTACGAAGTATTAAAGACCTCGTAAGGTTACAATACGGTTAAGTTGTTAACAAAACAACACTAACAAACTAATTTAATGCTATTTAATTAGAATTGGATGTTAATACTCAAGTCATTAAAATCACTTGCCAATTAGATTAAAATTATATATTTGCACAATTTTTAAAAGATAGAATTATTCTGGACACAAAAATGAGTACTAAGTTCAACGAATACAAGAACTTCGACCTTTCTGAAATAAACAAAGATGTATTACAGAAATGGGAAGCAGAAAAAACCTTCGAGCAAAGCATTAGCAATCGTCAAGGAGCTAAATCCTATGTATTTTACGAAGGGCCACCTTCGGCAAATGGAATGCCTGGTATCCATCACGTTATGGCACGAAGCATTAAAGATATTTTCTGTCGTTTTCAATCGATGCGTGGATTTCAAGTTCACCGTAAAGCAGGTTGGGATACACATGGTTTACCAGTTGAACTCGGTGTTGAAAAAGCGCTTGGTATAACAAAAGAAGATATTGGTAAAAAAATTACCGTTGAAGAATACAACAAAGCCTGTCGCAAAGATGTAATGAAATATACTGGCGAATGGGAACGATTAACAAAAGAAATGGGTTATTGGGTCGATATGAAAGATCCATATATTACTTACGAAAATAAATATATTGAAACACTTTGGTACCTACTTAAAGAAATGTATAACAAGCAATTGTTGTATAAAGGATATACCATTCAACCATATTCACCAGCAGCCGGAACTGGATTAAGTTCGCACGAATTAAATCAACCAGGTTGCTACAAAGATGTTAAAGATACTACTTGCGTTGCACAGTTCAAAGTTGTGAAAAATGCAAAAAGTGATTTCCTTTTCAATCATGTTGATGGCGAATTATTCTTCTTAGCTTGGACTACAACACCTTGGACATTGCCATCGAATACAGCACTTTGCGTTGGTCCCGATATCACTTATTACAAAGTAAAAACATTCAATCCATATACTGGAATTCCAGTTACGCTTATCCTAGCTAAAAATCGTTTACGTGCTTTCTTCCCCGAAAAAGACGAAGAACTTTCGTTCGATGAATATAAAGTTGGCGACAAACATATTCCTTTTAAAGTTTTAGATGAATTTACTGGTTCTCAACTAAAAGGCGTTTGCTACGAGCAACTTTTACCTTGGGTAAATCCGGGAGAAAATGCTTTCCAAGTAATTACTGGTGATTTTGTAACAACCGAAGATGGTACTGGAATTGTTCATATAGCTCCAACCTTTGGTGCCGATGACTACCGTGTAGCAAAAGATCATGGAGTTCCTGGTTTAATGGTACTTGACAAAAATGGAAATCAAAGTCCACTTGTCGACAAAACTGGCAAGATGATTCTTATCGAAGATATGGATGCCGATTATGTAAAATCGAATGTCAATATCGAAGAATACAAAGAATTTGCAGGTCGTTTTGTTAAAAATGCATACGATCCAAAATTTACCGAAGATGATGCTACGCTCGATGTAGACATTTCGGTAAAACTAAAACTTAGCAATAAAGCATTTAAAATAGAAAAGCACGTTCATACCTATCCACATTGCTGGAGAACCGATAAACCTGTGCTTTATTATCCATTAGATTCTTGGTTTATTCGAACTACCGAATTCAGAACCAGAATGATGGAATTAAACAAAACCATCAACTGGAAACCAGAATCAACGGGTACTGGACGTTTTGGTAAATGGTTAGAAAATCTTCAAGATTGGAACCTTTCGCGTTCTCGTTATTGGGGAACTCCGCTTCCTATTTGGACTACCGAAGATAAAGCGGAACAAATTTGTATAGGCTCGGTTGCCGAATTAAAAGCAGAAATCGAAAAATCGGTAAAAGCTGGTTATATGACCGAAAATGCATTTACTCAATTTAAAGAAAACGATTTCTCAAAAGAAAACTATAATCTATTTGACCTACACCGTCCATTCGTTGACAATATCATTTTAGTTTCGCCCAAAGGTCAAAAAATGACACGCGAAATGGACTTAATCGACGTTTGGTTCGATTCAGGAGCAATGCCTTATGCACAACTACATTATCCATTCGAAAACAAAGATATTTTCGAAAATGTATATCCTGCAAACTTCATTGCCGAAGGTGTTGACCAAACTCGCGGATGGTTCTTTACCCTTCATGCAATTTCATCGATGTTATTCGATTCAGTTGCATTTAAAAATGTGGTATCGAACGGTTTAGTTCTCGATAAACATGGCAATAAAATGTCGAAACGTCACGGGAATGCTGTCGATCCATTCCAAACAATTGCAAAATACGGAAGCGACCCACTTCGTTGGTACATGATTACCAATGCATCTCCTTGGGAAAACCTAAAATTCGACATTGAAGGAATTGACGAAGTAAAACGCAAATTCTTCGGAACGTTATACAATACATACTCATTCTTTGCACTTTATGCAAATGTTGATGGATTTACTTGCAAAGAAACTGCAATACCATTAAACGAAAAGCCAGAACTCGATAAATGGATTCTTTCGTTACTCAACACTTTGAAAAAAGATGTTGCTCAACATTACGAAGAATACGAGCCTACAAAAGCTGGACGTGCAATTCAAGATTTTGTTTGCGATAATCTTAGCAACTGGTTTATTCGTTTATCGCGTAAACGTTTCTGGGGAACTAGCCTTTCGACAGATAAAATATCAGCATATCAAACATTATGCGAATGCTTGGAAACTATTTCCTTATTAATGGCTCCAATAGCTCCATTTTATGCAGATAAATTATTCTGCGACTTAAATGCTGTTACAGGACATTTCTCACAAAAAAGTGTACACTTAGCTGATTTTCCATCAGTTCAAGAATCGTACATTGATAAGAGTTTAGAAGAGCGAATGAGTTTGGCTCAAAAAATATCATCGATGATTTTGGCACTTCGTAAAAAGGTTAATATTCGTGTTCGTCAACCATTGAACCGAATTATGATTCCAACAACTGGAACGTCGTTCGAACAAGCAATTACTTCAGTTGCCGACATTATCAAAACTGAAATAAACGTTAAAAATGTAGAGTTTTTAACCGACACTTCGGGAATTATGGTAAAACGCATTAAACCAAATTTTAAAACTCTTGGACCAAAATACGGTAAGTTGATGAAAGAAATTGGTGGCTTAATTACCATTCTCGATACCAAACGAATTATAGAATTTGAACAAACTGGCACATATACTATTTATGCTGGTGATCAAACAATTGAGTTAACACTAGAAGACGTTGAAATTATCTCGGAAGATATTCCTGGCTGGTTAGTGTCGTACGACGGCTCATTAACTGTTGCTCTTGACATTACATTAACCGACGAACTTCGTGACGAAGGTATAGCTCGTGAATTCATCAACAGAATTCAAAATTTCCGAAAAGAAAGTAATTTGAATGTCACAGACAAGATTCGTCTTCAAATAGAAAGTAATCAAGCATTTAACCTCGCAATAGAAAAACATAAAAATCATATTGCATCGGAAACATTATGCGAAAGCATAGAAATTGTCGACAAAATAGAACTTAAAATATTCAAGACCGTAGAAATCGACAATGATGTAACGACTTCATTGGGGTTGGAAAAAGTATAAGTAAAGAATGAATTATTAAAACAAGCAATAACATGAGCGAAACAGCAGAAAAAACAAGATATTCCGATGCAGAGTTAGCGGAATTCAAAGCACTAATCCTCGATAAACTTGCAAAAGCTGATAAAGATTTTTCTCAGTTAAAGTCTGCAATTAATCACGATGACGGAAACGATATTCAAGATACATCGCCAACATTCAAAACATTTGAAGAAGGTGCAGCAGTATTATCGAAAGAAGAAACCGGCAAATTAGCAGAACGCCAAGAAAAATTTATTTCGCACTTAAAGGCAGCTTTAATTAGAATCGAGAATAAAACCTACGGTGTTTGTCGTAAAACGGGAAAATTAATCCCTAAAGAACGCTTAATGGCAGTACCTCATGCAACTTTGAGCATGGAAGGTAAAAACGAGAAATAATCCTTGATGATATACAAATTTAAGCCTCACAACTGTGTGGCTTTTTTGTTTTTTCAAATTGAAGTAACCATTCTTTTCGCCAAACTTCACCTGCATATCCAACCATTTTGCCAGAGCTACCTACTACTCTATGACAAGGAATAATAATAGGTAAAGGGTTTTTGTTGTTTGCCAGACCAACAGCTCTACAAGCTTTAGAACTCCCTATTTTAATCGCAATTCCCTTATATGAGTTAGTCTCGCCAAATGGAATCGTTTGTAAAGCATTCCAAACTTTAATTTGAAACACTGTCCCAGAATAATCAAGTGGAATAGAAAATGCTGTTCGTAAGCCCGTAAAATATTCTTGCAATTGCAATTTGCAAAGCGATATGTAAAATAATGCTGAAGAACAATTTAATTCTGATTGATAGATACTACAATAATCACCAAAGAGAATTTTCTGAATTCCTTTATCGGAAGCGACAATCGTTAAAACCCCAATAGGGCTATCGATTAACTCGCTTATAACTAACATTATTTAAAGAATTTTCTTTCGAAAAGGAGCATATAAATGACACCACATGTAATTGCAGAGTCGGCAATATTAAAAACTGGTTGGAAAAATAAAAAATGTTCTCCACCCATTATTGGAAACCATTTGGGAAGATTTGTGTCGATAATTGGAAAATAAAGCATATCAACAACTTTTCCATAGAGGAAATGAGCATATCCTCCACCTTTAGGCATAAACTGTGCTACTTGAAACCAATCGCTAGGACCATAAAGCAAACCATAAAAAGCACTATCAATAATATTCCCAAATGCACCAGCCATTATTGCGGTAAAACCAAGAATTACACCTGTATTTGTACCTTTTTTTATTAGAGTAAATATATACCATCCAATAGCAGAAATAGCTGCTATTCGAAATAAGCTAAGAAGAATTTTACCTATAGAACCACCAAATTCCATTCCATATGCCATCCCATTATTTTCGGTAAAATGAATGATAAACCAATTGCCAAATACATGATGCTCTTGACCAAGCCACATATTTGTTTTTACCCAAAGTTTTACAACTTGATCGATGAAAATTATGGTGGCAAAAAGCAATATTGCCTTATTTTTTTGTGACATTATCTTTATTTAAATTCGTTGACAAAGATAGAAAAAACGCGGATTTCGCAAAATTAGTATTTTATTAATCTTTTAGTAATGGTATTTTGTTGCAATAATATAGTATAATTCAAACAAATTTACATACTTAATGTATAAATTAGCACTACATTTGCAAATAGTAGAGGTCTGTAATTCATTTGATTGTAAAACCACGGTTAGATTGTATGAAATCAGTTATTAAAATAACCATTTTCTTGCATATTTTTTTCATTGTTAATTTGTGTTTTTCACAAACTAGCAACGATTTTGCCGTAACTCAAAACACAAACAGTTTGGTCGGCCCCGACCATACTTTTACTGGTTTTACAAAAAAACTAAAAAACGGACGAATATTACAATTTTTCAGACTCGACCCTGGTGATCAAGGCAATCATGTTGGACCTAATGCTGGAATAGCTAAACGTTTTTCTGATGATGACGGAAAAACATGGAGTATGCCTGAAATAATTTACAAAGATCAGTTTGATGATAGAATTGGATCGGGAGGAATATTAGATAATGGTGAAATAATTCTATTCTTCGGACGAGTTCAATGTACAGGACTTTGGACAGGATATTATGTAGATATAAATTATATTTCAAGTACTGATAATGGAGAAACATGGTCTGACAGACATTTTATTGAAAACGCTTCACCATCAGCTTGTTTTTTTGATATTTTTAAAATACCAGGTAAAACAGGATATTTTGCAACAACTTACAATTCCTACTATGTAGATATCAGATATAGTAGCGATGGTCATAATTGGGATAGTGTCTATACAAAATGGGATTATAGAGCTACAAAAGAACTTAATATTGTAGAGCCAGTATTTACACCTTTAGGGAATGGTAAGATTATTGGATTATTTAGAGTTGAGCAAAAATCAGTTTATCAAACAGTTTCAATTGATAATGGTAAAACATGGTCATATCCTGAGCCAACAAATCTTGCTAATGGCTACTTTTGTTCATATCCTTTTAATGTTTATGATGAAAAAATTAATAAACTCATAACTATTGTTTGTGATCGACGAGGGACAGATTACGATATGAATAACATGAACTCAGGTGTTTGGATATATTGTAACGACCCCGATTCTATGTTTAAAAATGCTAAAGGATACTCAAACTGTCACTTTGTTCCTAGAGGGAATCCAAACATTTTCAGGTTTATGGGTTATCCGTATGCTGCTAAAACAAACGATTCTACGTATTTAGTTTTATATGCCGATTGCTATAAAAAATCAAATAATCTTGAAGATGCTGATTATTATCAATTTTACATAAAACTTGACAAATCAATATATATTGGAAAAACAGAGCAAAGTATAACGTTTAATCAAACAGCTCCAACTCCAATTACAGATCCATTTATCGATTTAGTAGCCTTTTCAAGTTCAGGTTTACCTCTGAAATTAGAATCGTCGAATGAATCAATAGTCAAAATTTTAAACGGGAAATTAATTCCACAAGGAATAGGCAATTGTACCATAACTGCAAAACAAGATGGAGATGCTACCTTTAAACCAGCTCCACCAGTTATGGTTACTATTTCGGTAATTAAAGCAGATCAAAATATAGATATTCAATTACCACCATCAATAAAAGTTGGAGATCAAATTATTGATTTACAAGTTAAGTCATCGTCAATGTTGCCTGTAAAATTAAAAACATCTGATTCTTCAATAGCATATTTTGAAAATGGTAAACTAAAAATTGTTGGTGCAGGAATGTGTTTTATAATTGCAGAACAAGATGGTAATGCGATATATAACCCTATCAGTAATTCAAAAATTATACTAGTTAAGAAAATGGATCAAGTCATTGATTTTCAATTACCGCCAATGGTACATATTGACATTAATGACATTGATTTAAATGAAAAAGCTAGTTCTAAATTACCCGTTACAATTACTGTTTCTGATTCAACTGTAGCAATTTACGAAAATGGGAAATTAAAAATAATCGGAGCAGGATTATGTGTTGTTACTGCTTATCAAGAAGGTAATGACATCTTTAATGCATCAAAAGCATTAAGTAAAACAATAAAAGTAGAAAAATTAAATCAAATGGTAGATTTCCAACTACCGACATTAATTAAAATGGATGTTTCCGAAATATCTTTAAATGAATTAGCAACATCAAAATTATCTGTTTCTATTAGCACTTCAGATTCGAGCATAGCAATATTTGAACAAGGAGTGCTTAAAATAATGGGAGCTGGATCTTGTATTGTAACAGCATTTCAATCAGGGAATAATATATTTAATCCATCTAATATTTTAAGTAAAACGATTAAAATTGAAAAGCTAAATCAAACAGTTGATTTTAAATTACCACCAACTTTAAAACTTGATATATCTGAAATAGTATTAGAAGAAAATGCAACATCTAAATTGCCAGTTTCAATAAGTAGTTCTGATACAAATGTTGCTAAATATGAGTCAGGAACATTAAAAATTATAGGTGCCGGAATATGTGTTTTAACTGCAACACAAGATGGTAATGCAATGTATAATCCAGCAAAGCCACTTAATAAAATATTGAAAGTTGAAAAATTAAATCAAATTATTGATTTTGTCGCCCCACAAACAATTTACGTTGGTGATACAAATATTCCAATATTGTCTAGTTCTAATTCCAATTTACCAATCGACTTTTTGCTTACAGACTCATCTCTTTTGACTATTAAAAACGGTGTAATAGATGCATTACAGGAAGGTATTTGCATAATAACTGGAGTTCAATTGGGAAATGCGATGTATAATAGTTCAAATGTAGTCTCTAAAAAAATATCCATTATTAAACATGATCAAAGTATTTTAACAAATATTCCATCATCTTTACTATTTGGTGAAACATTTTCAAGTATTACTTCTCAAGCTAGCTCAGGACTTCCAATTAAGTATGAATCATCGGATACAACTATTGCCACATTTGAAAATGGTGAATTACATGCAAAGAATACAGGATTATGTACTATAACAGCATCACAAATTGGTAATTTTAAATATAAACAAGCAGAAAATGTATATATCCCATTTGAAGTTAAAAGAGCAAATCAATTTATTTCCTGGAATCTTCAAAATAGTGCAACATATCTTGATAGTGACATAGATTTATATGCAACCTCAAGCTCTGGTTTAGTCGTTGATTTTGTGTCAGCTGACACCAGTATTGTTAAAATAGTAGATAAAAAACTTCATATTGTTGGAGTTGGAACTACTACTATTATGGCATATCAAAAAGGCGACAAACAATACAATGAGGCATTACCCATTACACATAATTTTATTGTCAATAAAGCTGATCAAAACATTGACTTTACAACGAGCTTAAACGCAATTTATAATGGCGAAAATATTATTTTACTTGCAACTTCAAGCTCCTTATTGCCTGTCTCATATACTTCATCGGATAGTTCAATAATTGATATTATTAGTGGCAATACATTGCAAATTAAAAAACCTGGTAATTGTTCAATTACAGCTATTCAAACTGGGAATAATTTATATAATCCAGCAAATTCAATTCAACAAACTATACAAGTTGACAAAGCAAACCAAAAACTTATATTTTCGAGTATTGATTATTTTGAATATAAAGACACAATAATAAATCCTATAATTGATATCAGTTCAGGATTAGATGTTACTTTTACGTCATCAAATCCTTCGGTTATTGAAATAATAGACAATAAATTCCATATTGTTGGAACAGGTCAATGCACAATATCAGCAAATCAATTAGGGAATGAATACTATTATCCATCAAACAGTTTTTCTCAAGATATTATAGTAGAAAAAGCACATCAAACAATTGAATTTGACACATTAACCCCCATTTACTTAAGTAACAATCAAATTGATTTAACTGCAAAAGCTAGCTCAGGATTACCCGTTACATTTTCATCATCGGATACATCTATAGCAACAATAAAAAATGGGAAAGCAATTATTAAAAAAACAGGATTGGTTATTATTAAAGCTAATCAAGTTGGGAATAATAATTATTTAGCGGCTTATCAAGTTGCTCAAATGCTTACCGTATTACAAGATACAATATCAAATACAATTCCTTTAGAAACGAGTGTTTTTAAGCCATATCCAAATCCATCTAACAATCAAATAACAATAAATAATACAGCTGGAACTTTAATTAAAATATTCGATTTAAAAGGCAAGACATTATACACAAATGATGTTATTGAAGATCAAATTTCAATTGATATATCAAGCTTAACTTCGGGGATGTATTACATTCAAATTACTACTGCTACAAATTCGACGAGTTTACTATTCACCAAAGAATAATATTTATCGTAACTCGGTGATATTCCAAATGCTTTTATGTTTCTTTGCAATAAATTTCTAAGTATTTAGTATAAATACTTTCAATAAAGTTTATGTGCATTAAAATTATTAATTATCATCAATGAAATCATTAATAAAAATAGCTCTATTATTTTTTGTCATTAGTTTTTCCAGCTGTAAAGTGGAAACATATACTGGTTCATGGGCAGAAAAAACGGTTGTTGCAGAAAGCAATGATGATAACGTATTTAAAAATCCACTACGATTTTACAATCAAGAAACTCATTTACAATACACTATACTTAACGACAATAAAAATATTTATATATACATTAAAGCTACTGAACAACTTGTGCAACTTAAAATTATTAAAAGCGGGATATTAATAAAACTTGATACTAATGGAAATACCAAATATCAATCAAGTATGTTGTATCCAATTCAAGATAAAGCAAATAAGGCATCTATTGCACCACCTAAAGATTGGGATACTTTTGTTAGTCGATTCCCTTATGATCATGCCTATATGGGTATTAATGGATTCAAAACAATTACAGATGAAGAATATCCTATACTAAACAATAAAAATATATCTGTAAAAATGAGCTGGGATAGTATCGGTGTCCTTAGGTATAAAGCAATTATCCCATTTGTTGAGTTCTATAAAGATTCTCTTTCGTCAAATGACATAAATAAAAATATAGGGATCTCAATTCTTTTAAAACAATTGACGCAACCCACTGACCCTAAAAATGCACCTGTTTCTACTGCAAATAGCAATTATTCAGAGCATCTACAACAAAGAGGGAATGCGAAATCAGGTTATAATGTAGAGCCACAAATGAATGAAACACAAGCATACTTATACAATATCAAATCGATGAGATGTAATTATACTTTGACCCTAAAAAATTAAAAAGGATAATTACTACAGAATTTAAGAAATATCGAATTTTCTTAATGCCAATTTAGCTGCATTTTGCTCAGCTTCTTTCTTTGAGGTGCCGTTTGCTTCGCAAATAGCATTATTGTCGATTAAAACGGTTGCTATAAACATTTGCTTGCCTCTTTCAGTCGATACTTCTTCTCGAGTTTCGAATATAACCGCTTTTCTATTTTTTTGAGTATATTCTAAAAGTCTACTTTTAAAATTTGTATCTACAGTTTCTAGAAAATTAAAGTCGTAGTATTTTACTATTACTCTGTTTATTAAAAAAGATCGGGTGAAGTCGTAACCTTTATCGAGATAAATTGCTCCAATGAGAGCTTCAAAGGCATTGCCAAGAACGTTATTGTTCTCAATTGTAATATTGTTTACTTTAATGTATTTATGCAGTTTTAGGCTAACAGCAATATCATTTAATGATTTTCTATTTACCAACTTCGACCGCATTTGAGTTAAAAAACCTTCATCTTTACGTTTGTATTGATTAAATAAATAATCAGATATTACGGAATCAAGAATTGAATCACCAAGGAATTCTAATCGCTCATTACTAACAATCTGTCCATCTGCATTTTTCAAAGAAACAGACTTATGTGTTAATGCTTTTTGGTAATATAAAATCGAATTTGGTAAAAATCCTAATTGGTTTTTTACAAAATAAAAAAACTCCTTTTCTGTGGAATCCAAGAAAAGGAGTTTTATATACATTTTGAGAAATCTCACGATATCTTATTCAAACTTTTTTAAAACTATCGAAGCATTATGACCACCAAATCCAAATGTATTACTTAAAGCATAAACCACTTTACGAGATTGTGCCTCGTTAAGAGTAAGATTAAGCTTACTGTCAATATTAGGATCAGGAGTTTTAAAGTTGATAGTTGGAGGAATAATATCTTTGGTTAGAGCTAAGATAGATGCAATTGCTTCAACAGCACCTGCAGCACCCAATAAATGCCCTGTCATCGATTTTGTTGAACTAATATTCATTTTGTAAGCATGATCTCCAAACAACTTAACAATAGCACCAGTTTCAGCGATATCACCAAGAGGTGTTGAAGTTCCATGAACATTAATATAATCAATCTCAGACAACTTAATTCCAGCTTCAGAAACTGCACTTCTCATTGCACTCATAGCTCCTAATCCTTCTGGATGAGGTGCTGTTATATGATTTGCATCGGAAGACATTCCACCGCCAACAATCTCAGCATAAATTTTTGCTCCGCGTTTAACTGCATGCTCGTATTCTTCAAGAATTAAAGCACAACCACCTTCACCCATAACAAAACCATCGCGGGTTACGTCAAACGGACGAGAAGCCGATTTATACTCTTCATTATTTGTTGAAAGGGCATGCATAACATTGAACCCACCTATACCTGATTCACACACACAAGCTTCAGATCCACCAGCTATAAACAAATCTGCTTTGTTTAATCGGATTAGATTGAAAGCTTCAATTAATGCATGAGAAGAAGATGCACAAGCAGAAACAATACCATAAGAAGGACCTCTTAAGCCGAACTTCATTGAAATATGACCAGAAACAATGTTTCCAATAATTTTAGGAATGAAGAATGGATTAAAGCGTGGAATACGACCATTAACTCCAAATTCGGCAAGATCGTTTTGCAACGTTTCAAGTCCACCAATTCCTGAACCCATGATAACACCGATACGGTCTAAATCAAGATTTTCGAAATCAAGTTTTCCATCAGCAACTGCTTCAAAGGCTGCCGCAAGTCCAAATTGTGTAAAAAGGTCTAATTTACGAGCCTCTTTTTTATCAACATATTTGGTTGGATCAAAATCCTTAACTTGGCAAGCAAATTTAGTTTTGTGATTAACCGTGTCGAAACTCGTAATTAATTCACAACCACTAGTCCCTTTGATAAAATTGTCGAATAATTCGTCAATTGTATTACCAAGAGGGGTAATAGCGCCTAAGCCTGTGACAACAACTCGTTTAAATTCCATACTTTGGATTTAGATTCGTATGATTACTTCGCGTTATTTTCGATATAAGTGATTGCATCACCTACTGTTGCGATACCTTCTGCTTGATCGTCTGGAATAGCGATATTGAACTCTTTTTCAAATTCCATAATTAATTCTACTGTGTCAAGAGAGTCGGCACCTAAATCGTTTGTGAAGTTTGCTTCTGGTGTAACTTCGTTTTCATCAACACCTAATTTGTCTACAATAATTGCTTTTACTCTTGATGCAATGTCTGACATAACTGTAAATTTTTAGTTAATACTTATGATTAAAATTTGTGATGCAAATATTTGTATTTTTTTTTGAACCAAAAAAGAAAAAAGTGATTTTTTATTTGTTTCCCTTTAAAATATGGTCTTCCAATGCTACTTTTTTTTATCTTTGGTGAAATATTAATTTCCGATTTTTTATAATTTTTCACATGAAACGCATAGCTATATTCGCCTCCGGGTCTGGGACTAACGCTGAAAACATCATTCACTATTCACGACAAAAAACATCGTTTGAAGTTGTAAAAATATATTGCAACAAACCTACTGCCGGAATTATAGAAAAAGCATCAAAACTCGATATTCCGATCGAAATATTCTCAAGAAACATCTTTTATAACACGAATTACATCGTTGACGACCTTACTAGAAACAATATTGATTTTGTTGTTTTAGCAGGGTTTTTATGGTTAATTCCAGAATCGTTACTTGTTGGTTTTGAGGATAAAATAATAAATATTCACCCAGCATTATTGCCTAAATTTGGTGGCAAAGGCATGTATGGAATGAAAGTTCATGAAGCAGTAAAAGAACAAGGAGAAACCCAAACGGGCATAACAATTCATAAAGTTAATAAAGAATACGATAAGGGAGAAGTTATTTTTCAAGCAAGTTGCATTGTGTTAGATGCTGATTCGCCAGACGAAATTGCACATAAAGTTCATGAACTTGAATATGCTCACTTCCCAAAAGTGATTGATGATTTTATGAATAAATAGTCTGTAAGGCACACAATTTCAGCATGTAAAATATTTTCAGTAATGTGCAACAATTTTTAATATATTTATGTCTTACTAATTGTTGACTATTTATTTATGCGGTTATTTCATATATTATCTTTTTTACTACTTACAATTCCTATTTTGGCTCAAAATACTGGAATTGTATTTACTGAAAATAAATCGCAATATCCTCAAAATGTGCGATTCAAAGCTGATATTTCGGGGGGAAGTGTCTTCCTAGAAGATGCTTGCTTAACATATGTATTTAAGGAGAAAAAAACACATGATTTTAAAACATTACATTCTAATCATAATCTTACATCTCATCAAATTGATTTATTAAATACGATTCATGCTTACAAAGTTCATTTCGTTGATTTTAACAGTGCATGTAAAATAACCACTGAAAATCCAATTGATGGTTATGAAAATGTTTTTGTAGGAAATGATCCTAAAAAATGGAGTAATCACATAAAATCTTATTTTAGAGTTACATACAATAATCTATGGAATGGGATTGACTTAGTAATGTACCAAAAGGGAACAATTTTAAAGTATGACTTCGTAGTACATCCAGGAGCAAATCCAAATCAAATTAAATTGAAATATGAAGGAGTTGAAAGTATTAAAATCACAGAAAACGACATTAGGTTAAAAACGTCAATAAATGAAGTTATTGAAAGAAAACCAATTTCTTATCAATTTTCAGAAGACAAAAAAGACACAATTCAATCATTTTATGTGCTTGATGATGAGGACAAAACAACATCATTTCGAATTTATAGATACGACAAACATAAAACACTCTTTATTGACCCAGAATTAATATTTTCGACTTATACAGGTTCAAAAGCAGACAATTGGGGATTTACATCAACGTTTGATAATGACGGCAATGTATATTCAGGAGGAATTGTGTCGGTTTCAGCATTACAATATCCTGTAAACTTAGGTTCATATCAACAAAAAGGCGGCGGATTATGGGATATTGCAATTATAAAATATGATCCAACGGGAACGAAAAGGCTTTATGCAACTTATTTAGGTGGATCATCGAGCGAAATGCCTCATAGTATGGTTGTTAATTCGAAGAATGAACTTGTTGTTTTTGGAATAACAGGTTCAGCAGATTTTCCTTTAAAAAATGGTTATGACAAGACATTTAATGGAGGTATGACTATTGATTATGATAATATTCAATTTGATAATGGAACTGATATTTATATTGCAAAATTAAGCCCCGATGGATCCAATTTACTAGCATCTACATTTATAGGAGGATCGAACAATGATGGTTTAAATTATGATAATGATATTTCACCTTCGGAATTAGAGACTGGTAATGATTCTTTGTATTTTAACTATGGTGATGGAGCTAGAGGAGAAATTACTGTTGATAAATATGATAATGTATATGTGGGCTCATGTTCATTTTCATCGGATTTTCCTACTAAATACGGCTTTCAAACAGCTTTAAATGGTAGAGAAGAAGGAATTGTCTTTAAAATGAATTCAAATTTATCGAATTTAGTTTGGAGTTCTTTTATGGGTGGTACATCGGATGATGCTGTTTATTCAATAGATGTTGACGTTGACAATAATGTATATATTACTGGAGGAACAAATTCTAATAATTTAACAACTACAATAGGTACTTTAAACCAAAATTATATTGGTGGTTCGGCCGATGCGTTTGTTTCAAAAATTGCAAGTAGTGGATTAAAAATATTGGCTTCAACATATTGGGGTTCTAGTGATTACGATCAATCGTATTTTGTGAGAGTTGATAAGCAAAAACATGTCTATTTATATGGACAGACAAAAGCAACAGGGAAAACATTAATTAAAGATGCATTATATAATCAACCCAATAGCGGACAATTTATTTCTAAATTTTCAAATACACTTGATACTGTAATTTGGTCAACTACATTTGGGACTGGAGTAAACCAACCTAATATTTCACCAACAGCAATGTCTGTTGATGTATGCAATAGAGTTTATATAGCTGGAGTTGGGCGAGAATGGCCTATTGAAATAAGTCCCGCAGAATATATTCCAGCGCTTGGACTTTATAAATATGGCTATGATTGGAGTTTTATTAACGGAACCAAGAATATGCAATTATCAGCTGATGCTTATCAAAAGATAACTGATGGCAAAGACTTTTATTTTATGGTAATTGATGATAAAGCATCATCATTGGATTATGCTACATTTTTTGGAGAACAGTATGATGGTGGTGCATATTATTATGACCCAATATTAGATCATTATTCAAAGACAGGATGTCCAGCAAGTGGTCGTGATCATGTTGATGGAGGTACGAGTCGGTTTGACAAAGTTGGAAATATTTATCAATCGGTTTGTGCAAGTTGTGGCGGTTGCGATTCATTCCCAACCTTTCCTAAACCTGGTGCTTGGTCAAATAATAATAATGCAGGAAACTGCAATAATGCAACATTAGTTTTTAGAATACATCGCGATCAGATGCAAGCAAATTTTACTCCACAAATAAGTCCTTGCAATCCGTATCTTGTAACTTTCAAAAACACAAGTACAATAATTGACACATTGAAAGTTACTTACTTATGGGATTTTGGAGATAAAACGCCTAAATCAACCTTAAGAAATCCAAGTCATATCTATTCAAAAAAAGGCGAATATTTTGTTAAACTTATAATTAAAGATAATTCGAGTTGTAATTTTGTTGATTCAGTAACATATCCAATTGAAATCATTGATACAAGTGGAACTATTGCTTTAAATACTCTCAATATATGTAATGGTGATAGCATTGCATTAGGGAAAGTTTTTCCTACTGATGGTGTTGTTTCGTTCAAATGGACTCCATCAACAAGTCTTTCAAATGACACCGTTCCAAATCCATATGCACACCCAAATAAAACTATAACATATACGGTTGTTGTAAAACTTAATGGATGTATGCAAACATACACTCAAACGGTAACGGTTTATAATAGCGCTTTTTCAATGAAAATAAAGCAAATTTCAGGAGGAACAAATAATAAAGTATGCCTTGGAACACCCGTAAAACTTAAACTTCAAATAGGCGAACCAGCAACATCTATAACGTGGGCTTATGATAGAAAATTTGAACATCAAATTACGCCAACAGCAGATGATAGTACAGTCACACTTAATATAACAAATGATACAATGATATATGCCAGAGCTATTGGGAAATATTGTGGTAATTTGGCTATTGATTCCATTAATCTGGTAATTGTAAAACCATCATTTATACCATGTAACGACACTACTATTTGCAAAAATTCAACTATAAAATTAACGGCAAAAAACACAAACCCATCGGTTTCACTTATTTACAATTGGGTTCCCAAATCAATTGTCGTAAGTGGTCAAATGACTAATACTGTTTTTGTTAAACCCGAAACATCGACAATCGTTAATGTGACAGGTACATCGGCCGAAGGTTGTTTTATGACAAAATCGATTATTGTAAAAGTTGATGAAATGAATATTGATAGTGCTCGTTTTAGCGACATTTCGTGTCATAATAAAAACGATGCAACAATTGAAATTGTCACAAAAGGAGTTCCAACAAACACCTATACATGGAATGATGGAAATAAAACGAATAAAAGAACAAATTTGGGCGAAGGAGAGTATTCTGTAACTATTGTAAATAGCAATGGATGTCATGCAGTGTATCCTTTCGTTGTAATAAATCCAGACTCAATTAAAAATACTGCCAATGTATCTGATGAAACATGCAAAGGTGCATGTAATGGAGCAATATTTACTACAACAATTGGAGGAACTAAACCTTATACCTACAATTGGAGTACTAATGATACAAGTTCATATATAACAAAAAAATGTCCTAATTTTTATTCTGTTATAATTACAGATGGTCATGGTTGCAAAACAACAATTGGGGGAACGATTGGTCTTACAATTAAATTACCAAAGCTTGATGCATATGCTGAAAAAACAAAAATATATAGATCGCAAAGTACTAAGCTCATTGCAATTAAGAATGCACCCGATACCATATCGTATAAATGGATTCCTAATGATGGGCTTGAAACCCCTAATCAAGCAGTTACGATTGCAACTCCCGATACAACAACACTGTTTTTTGTATACGCAATCGATCAATATGGTTGTCAATCGATAGATACAGTAACAATTTTTGTTAGAGATTTTAAATGCGATGCTCCGTATGTTTATGTTCCAAACGCATTTTCACCTAATGATGATAAAGTTAATGATATTCTTTTTGTAGAGAGTAAAGTAGTGGATACCTTGTATTTTGCAATTTATACTAGGTGGGGTGAAAAAGTATTTGAAACAAGAGATATTACCAATGGTTGGGATGGAACATACAAAGGTGAAAAGTTAAGCCCAGCAGTATTTGTATATTATATCGACGCTGTTTGTATCGATAAACAAAGACTTCAAAAGAAAGGTAACATATCATTACTTCGATAATAATCCGATATGATTAAAAGATTACTTTTCTCTTTCTTTTTATGTATCAATATTTTTTGCTCAGCACAAGATATTCATTTTTCCGATTTTTATAGTTCTCCGCTCAATTTGAACCCAGCAATGGCAGGTGAATTTGATGGAAACTATAGATATATTGGTAATTATCGTTGGCAATATGGAACGGTAACAATCCCTTATCAAACATTTTCGATTTCGGCAGATGTGAAAAATGATGCAAGTCGAAAAAAAGCTCTTCCAATTGGCTTTGGGATGCTCATAAATTACGATTTTACGGGTGATTCACGCTATACATCGTATCAGTTTGGAATTCCAATATCGTATCACTTCATGGGGCAATCGAAAACATGGCGTATTTCATTTGGCGTATTGCCACAAATAATATTTAACCAAATAGATTTTTCGAGACTCGAATTTCCCGATCAATTTATTAACGACATGTTTTATCAAAATGTTAAAACAAAGGAAAATGCAACAGATCAATCGATACGGTATTTCAACCTAACAAGCGGATTAAATGCGACATTCATAACTTCGAAAAAAAGTGCTTTGAATATTGGATTTACTGGATCAAACCTCACCCGTCCATCTCTTTCGTTTTATAATGATAATTCGTCGCGACTAAACCGCCGATATGCTGCAATGACAAAATTCCGTTATCGTATTGTCCCAACAATCGATTTAGTTCCTAGTGCAATATTTCAGTTTCAAGGGAAGTTACGTGAATATCAATTTGGAACAAAGGCGATGTATTATATCGATAATTTAACGATCCCGATGGTTAATTGTGGAGCATGGTTACGATCACGTGATAGAGATGCCATAATCCTAAATATTGGATTCCTTATGAATGGCTATTTAGTAGGTTTTAATTACGACATAAACATTTCAAAACTTAAAACGGCAAGTAATGGTATTGGAGCTTTTGAAATATCAATTCAATATATTTTTAACCGAAGTTTGATGCCTCACAAGTTCGAAGCGATGAAATGTCCAACACATTTGTAAGTCAATAGAAACATCTAGCGACCAAGTAATTTTGGATTTCAATAATTTTATATCTTAGTCAAAATTTTAAATACACTGACAATGACAAAAATCATATCATATAACGTAAATGGCATAAGAGCAGCTATTACAAAAGGTTTTATTGATTGGTTGGCAACAGAAAACCCCGATATTATCTGCATCCAAGAAACAAAAGCTGAACATGTTCAGGTTGATACAACTGAAATTGAAAAATTGGGATATAATATTTTTTGGCATTCGGCAATAAAGAAAGGCTATAGTGGTGTTGCTATTTTTACAAAAATAAAACCTAAAAATATTATTCTAGGAATTGGTGAACCTCATTTCGATTCTGAAGGAAGATTCTTGTTATTGGAATTCGACAATTTCTCGTTAATCGATTCTTATTTCCCATCGGGAACAACGGGCGACGTTCGTCAATCGGTTAAAGAAGCATATCTTGAAAGCGTTCTTGCATTTTGTAGTGAATATCGAAAAAAACAACCCAAATTAATTGTTTCGGGCGATTATAATATTTGCCATAAGGCAATAGATATCAATCATCCTGAGCGACAAGTTGGAGTTTCGGGATTTTTACCACAAGAACGCGAGTGGATGGATCGTTTTGTAGCATCGGGATTTGTTGATACTTTCCGCGAATACAATACGCAAGCAGAACAATATTCGTGGTGGAGTTACAGAGCTGGATCACGCCCTCGAAACATCGGCTGGCGTATCGATTACAATATGGTAACAGAAGAACTTAAACCACAATTAAGAGACGCACGCATTTTGCAATCGGTTATTCATTCCGATCATTGCCCTGTTGTTGTAGAACTTGATGGGTTGGTGTAATTTTTTGCTAATTTTTACATTATCGTATCTTTATTGAAAGAAAAGCGTAAACGAGTCAACTAAAGTTCGTTTACGCTTTTTTAATATGTAGCACGATGAGAATACTTTACCTTTCTTTTCTTTTTCTCCTTTTTACAATACAATCGGCATTTGCACAGTGTACCTTTCATGCAATTGGACATCGTGGTGGTTCGTCGTATTATTTCCCCGAAAATACGCTTTTGTCGATTGAGCAAGGATTTATTGAAGGAGCATGGGCAATAGAATGCGATCCACGAATGACCAAAGACAGCGTTTTAATGCTCATGCACGACGACTATGTAGACCGAACCACCAATGGGCACGGTTATATAGCAGAAATGACCAAAGATGAAGTCAAGAAACTTGATGCTGGAAGCTGGAAAGCTCCAAAATTTGCTGGGAATAAAGTCCCTACCCTGCTTGAAGCGGTTAAAATTGCACAAAAATATAATCGAAAGCTTTATTTAAACATGAAGGTGTATCAACCTAATGCTATAAAAAAAGTCTTGCAGGAATCGGGTGCAAAGCCTGATATTTTCATAATTGATCCCGATGACACTACCAAGGTTAGAGAATACCATACTTTATTACCAAATACTCCACTTGTTTATTTTGGAGAACCACCAAGCAACATTCACGATACTGCATTTTATCTTAGCCTAAAAAAACAAAACGTTATAGCTGCCGAAGTTCCAGTTATTGACATACAAGACACAGCGTTAACTTGGCCAAAAGAATATCGCAACATGCTTCACGCAGTAGGTTTGGAATTTTGGACATATACAATTAATGGACACGATTTATTTGAATATGCCAAAAACTTTGGTGTTGATGGTTTAGAAACTGACCGTGCAGCTATGGCTCTTTCTTATTTTTGCGATAATAAATATGGTGGATTTTTTCCCGAAAAAAGAATTACAGGTCAATGGGATTTTAACGATAGCAACTTAACTGGGAAAATTGGATCACAACTTGTTTTAACTGGCGATACCTCTAATAAATTGCAATCCTTACAATATGGATCGACAAGCGAATTCAATATTCCCAAAATAAACGATACCGTGGCAAAAGTATTAATGGTTCCAGGTTTAGATTCGGCACATGCTCTTCGTTTTTTTTCGAACATAGCACCA
>Ga0302296_1000772_pt1 | contig 25029 bp, 20 predicted proteins | sample III_Fen_N3_1_FD_194546 | JGI IMG/M metagenome (GOLD analysis project Ga0302296, IMG submission 194546) | Peat permafrost microbial communities from Stordalen Mire near Abisko, Sweden - III_Fen_N3_1 | ecosystem: Environmental > Terrestrial > Soil > Wetlands > Permafrost | place: Sweden: Abisko...
TTCGCATTAATCACACTTGGATGTATTTGGTTTTTCTCTTCTTCTTCGTTTTACTTTAGCGTTCCTCCTCTTCTTCCTTTTTAATAAACCCCTCTTCGCTCTTTTTTTGTACGTTTATCTTTAGCTAACAACCTGCACACGAATCTTTCTTTTGACAAGTAATACATCCTTCTTTACTATCCTCGCCTTCATTTTGTGAATCGAATTGAATAACAGGAGATATGGAGCCGGCAAGTTGTTTTTCCTGAATTTCTTCTGTTCCTCTCTGCTTTTTAAGCTCATCTTCTGGCTGTTGCTGGATTGTAGGTGAAAAGAAAGGTTTTTGAGACGATTGATCTTGCCCTCTGGCAACCATAACATCTGCAATGTGATCAGCTTCAACCTCGTATTTATCCTCATGCTTACCAATATTTAATTTAGCCTGAAAAAAATGATCGGTTCCTTTTTCTTTCTGAAAAAGCGCAGAATTGCTTGATTTAGTATTTACATCAGATTTTGTTGTCGATTTAAACATCTCTTATTCAGGTATTTAATTTTAATATTGAATTCTAAATGATGGGACAAACGTTTTAACTAAAACCAAAATCTTGAAGAACGGGGCTCAGGCGAAAAAACGACTTTAAATGGCATATCGTAAGCTTCTCCTGAAGCTTCTAATCTGCTCATGGTAGTCGTCACTAATTGTTCAGTGGGGGAACCAGGATCTCCGGGACAGAAATCAATAGTATCAAAAACCTCATAATGAGGAATTAACTCGATAAGATAATAACCGGTATCGCCGATAAGAACCACTTTAGTAATAGCCACATTGGCATAAGTTATTTTTCTGTAATCAGGCCCGGCATCACTACTTCCTATATCGCCGGCAATATGACCGGCAACCGAGAATGGATTACTAAAAACAATATCCCTGAAATTCATTTCTGAAGGCGAAAGGAAATTTGATAAAGACATAATCGTTCGTTGACCTGGCCTCAAACTGAAGATTCCTCCGGGCATAAGATGTATCCTTTGATAAACTAAATTTATGACAGCATCCATGTCATCTTTTATATTCCCATCATCTTTAAAACAATTATGTATATAGCTACTACTACTGTTAAATATTCTTGGGGCAAGACTGTCTCCTGGATGTCTGTTAAGATAACTATCATATAAATTATAAACTTCAGTTCCAAAGGTTCCAATGCCTTCAGCTCTCATATATGTGTTTCTAAGCCACCATTTTGCATTTGCGGCTTCGGCAGCTGTTGCGTAAGGCCTGCAAAAATCACTCGTTTTTTGCACTTGTTTCTGCACCATTCCTTTTTGCTGTACCGTATGTGTTAACTCATGTGCCAGTAAATGTTTTCCGGTATGTGTTTGTGGCTGATATTTATCCGAATTGAAATATATGTCATTTCCGACTGTGAAAGCCTGAGCTCCCAACTTTTTGTTTAGCTCAACAGCAGTTTGGTCGGAATGTATTTTCACACCGCCAAAGTCAGTCCCGAAACCACTTTCCATTTGAGTCTGTACTTCTGTACTCATTTGATTACCTGATCCTTCGCTGTTTTTTATTTTATTTTCAGTCTCCAGGTTCGTTTCCATCACCGGGATGTCGGCTTTTGGCATCAATTCTTTCTTTTCATCGGCAACCGCTTGTTTCTGAATTCCTTCATCTTCTTTAAGCGTTTGTTTCTGAACCGGTATCAATTCTTCCTTCTCTTCCTCCAAAGGCTTCTTCTGAACTTGTTCATCTTCTTTAATTTCTTGCTTCTGAACCGGTAACTCTTCTTCCTTATCTTCCTGTTTTTGAATGAATGGGGTAATGCTTTCTGCCAAAGGTTTTTCCTGAACAGAAACTTCGGATCTGCGTTGCACAAAGGATGAAGATGCAGGAGCCAAAAAGCCATTACTACAAGCAGACGCTTGATTTACAACTTTATCTGCCATCTGATCGGCTTCAACTTCATACTTATCACCTGGCTCTCCAACAGTATATTTTGCCTGAACATTAAAAAAACCATCGCTGTTTCTGGCCAGAAAAAAAGGAGAGCTATTTTGATTTTTAGCAGCTTGTCTATCTATTCTTGTTTTCATAATACATTACCATTCAATGAATAACAATTCTTTTAGCCAAGGTAATTTTACAACGGAAATATTCCATTGCAATTTATTCAGTAGTACGTCCTGAGCTTTACGCTCAACGTAAAGTTTGTATGGAACCTTATGAAGGTCTAGTTTTCCATCACGCTGTAGAAACATCTGCCGAAGTCCATCGGGCGATGTGTTTTTCAGGGCAGGCCAGTTGATAATCATGGAGCGCAACAAATCGTCGCATTCGATTTTGTCATGATCTGACAGTGCAATTTTTCGTTTTACTGGATTGGTTAAAGGAACTCCGCAAAGGAATTTTTCAAAGGTTAGGTCATATTCCATTTCCTGTTCCTTGCCGGTTGCCAGGTAATGCAATAGATGAATAGCCAGCGGTTCTTTATCGGAAAATATGAAAGACTTGTCATCGGCGCATTTTGTGCGTTTAAACACATCGGCTAAAAATGGGTGAGCCAAAATCAAGCCTGCATTTTGAATGTAAACAGCCTTGAGGTTGATCTGATTGATTGATTGGGTTTCGAGTATAAATACAGGCTTAACCAGTTCTTTTCCAATCTCTTCTGATTTATTAACCATTGAATTCAAGGCATTTACATATTCTGGCTGAACGGAATCAGCCTTGAGGTTGATCTTCCCGATAAATTGATTTTCTGATACAAATACATTACGATCTGGTTCTGTTTCAATTTTTTCTGATTGATCTTTCACAGAATTATATGCCTCTTCAGTTCTTGTTTCCCCAACTGTCATGTCAGCAATTTTATCTGGGTTCGGAAATGCAATACTCGAATGGGTTGCATCCTCTCCTGCATTTGCCTCATCCAGATTATTTAACCGATATTCAGGCGATGGAAACGATAAAGTATTCAGGTTGATCAGGTTGAGTATTTTCTGAATTTGATTGATCAATTTATTTTCTGAATCTATTGAACTGGGTTCATCTGCTGAATTTACTGATATTGATTCGTTTACAGAAGCTATCGACTTGTTTTCGAACAGAATTTCATCACGCAATTGTTTATACAGTTCTTCGGAGATTTCATAGTTCTGCTGAATCAAGTTATTGATTGTCAGCTTATAAATCAGTTCTTTGATCGGTGTATTTAGCCCTGATATTTCAGCCTGAAATTGCCGTCCATCAATGTTCGAGTCTTTAAAAAGATGAAGAATAAACTCTTCAATTATTTCACAATCAAATTGTTGAATGAATCTATTAAAAGCATTCTGATTTGTAGTAAACAGATATATCAGATTTTGCACGAAGAATTTATTCTGAAGTGAAGATCTAAATCTATTTGGATGAATAAATTCGTTTAGCAGAGAAGGCGTGGCATACCAAGGCAGTTGCCCGGATTCAAGGAAATACAGAAAAGTAGTTTGCTGGTTCGATAGTTTATTAACCGATGAAACTGGCTGCTGGTCAGATTCAAGTCTCCAACTGTTTTGCTCGGTATTTCCACCATTTTGTCTTTCGATGATAGTGTGAAGATTATGGATTGAACCGTTTGGTTCGGCTTTGCCAAAATACTCATAATCAGGATTTTCAATTTCTCTTCGCAATTGAGATATGAGTTGGTCTTTAATAATCTCAAAATCATCCGACGATTTCATATCCAATTTGAGGTCGATTGAATCGTAGCGTTTTATATCTTCAGGAGAAACCGATTCATCGAACAAAGTTTCGATGATCGGAAACAGTTCATTTTTAAGAAATCCATCGATATTTGCCTTTATAGCAAAGGCTTTTATCTCGCTATCCGTATTAATTTCCAGATTTACCCGGTGCAAAATATGTCGGTTATTTTTCTTCATTTTCAACTAAAAATCATCTCAAAAAAAGAATATCCTATTTTAAAAAAATGTAACTTTATACAACCTTTCAGTAGGTTACTGGGTTTGTGATTATCGGTTCTTTGCATAGTGGATTTGGCACTGGTTCATACTTATTTTTGTACTGGTTCTTTCTTATTTTTGTGCTGGTTCATTCTTTTGTTTGCACGGGTTCATTCGTAAGTTTGTACTTGTTCTTTCTTTAGTTTGTACTTGTTCATTTATAAGCTTCAACTTGTTCATTTATAGGTTTGTACTTGTTCTGATTTCATAAAGTATAGTTCTGGTTTTCGTCCCCATGGGAGTCTCATTCGAGCTAGCATTCGTCGACTGAGACTCCTTGTTTTTTTATTCAATTTCGATAAATGTCTCTCCTTCAGCTTTTCCCATGTATAAATCAGCCTTACTCAAAAATTTGTTTTGAAGGGCTTTTAATTGATCGTCGGTAATCGTATCGACAAAAATGACAAATCGGCTTTTACCTGATTTTTGATGCAAACTTTGCCGAAGTTTAATAAATACAACAATATCGTCATGAGTATTTTTCTGATGATCAGCGAAATAGGCCATCATCTCGGCATCAACCCAAGTGCCATTTACCCATTCGCCCGACAAGTAAACTTTTGCATTTGTCTTGATTTTAGAAACTTCATTCTTGATTTGATGTAGATCTTCCCGAACGGTTCCCGGTAGATCTCCATATTGCTTGATGAATCGTTTTTGTTTCTTTTCAACAAAGAAAGAGTTCTTTATAAGGCTATCAACCAGACCATTCCATCTGCTCCACTTGTCGTTGTAACGGCCATAATCATCATCCTTGTTTCGCGGATTATATTTATCATGCAACTTCTTATAGAAATCCTGATGGTGAATCCTGATTTCGGCACAAGTGATATCCCGTGCATTCAGCATCTGTCCATCTTTCATGTAACCACTTTCTGTATAAGTATATACCGGAGAATTATGAATCAGCGTTATGTCTTTTACCTTGAAAATGAATGTGTCATCTTTTAATTTCTTAATTTTCAGTTGTTTCTTTTCCTGATCGAAATCGAAAACAAGCCCGGTTGGGAACCGCTCATTAAGCTTTTCGATAACCACATGCAATCGCCTCAGAAATACATCCGTCAGCGGAATGCTTAATTCAACAGGCTCAGCAATCAGATTTATGCCGTTAATTGAGTATTCGGTAATGAAAAGTCGGTATAATCTTGGCATTTGTACTTTTCTACTCTGTGTTCCTTTCAGACTTCGCGAAAGGTTATTTAGATATTTCAACGAACTGAACCACGGATAGCTGCACTCGGATATTTTACAACACGAATCGGATTCTGTTGCCAAATACCTGTAACTTAAGGCAAAATCGGCAATAACCTGGTTCGCCTTTTTCACGAGTATAAAAGTACCACCTCTGGGTACACCAGCTAAATGCTCCAGCGAATTATTTTTGTTGATAAAGATTTGAAGATCAGACTGATCGTTATCGATATCGAAAGCTAAATAATTAAAATCCAATCCGTTCGAAGTCAGTTGATCGTTAAGTTGTGAATCAGCTGTTGTCGGAGATATTCCCAAATGTCCTTCAATCCTGAAAAAATCGAAAGCGTCGAGATTGAATTTCAACGGATACTGAATGTGACTGGCTGCTGAAAGGTTCGAAGTAAAATAGCAAAGGTTGCTTTTCTGCATCAACCGTCGGGTTTTCAAGTAATTCCAGTTGTCAATCAGCTTGTTATCAATATTAAAATAGTAAGGAATACTCCGGTCACTTAGCGGAACCTTTATTTTTGAAGGTGTAATTTTTGTTTCAGTTCCTGAAATATTGTATTGCGACAGCATCAGTAAAAACCTGGTAATTAGGCTGTTGAAGCATAAGATATTTTGTTGGTCTTTCCCTGCAAACGGCGATTTGTAAAAAGAATGGCGGAATGGTTCATTATCCGGAGAAGCTGTTAACATTCCAAGCATCAAGTGTTTGGGAAATGATTCGATGTCAGGGCAACATTCAGAATCAAGCTGAAGCAAGAGTTCTTTGATCTCGTTGTAGGTATCAACCAAATCTTTCAGCAAATCGTACCGGTATTGAACATCGTTTGGAATTGCCGAAGCCGAATATCCGAAAACATTATTAATCAGCAAATTAATATTTCCTGTCGTAATATTCGACGGCAGATTCAGCAACCCTTTGAAGTCATTTAACAGAATGGCGATTCCGCTTTTAAGCTGACTTAACGTATTGTTTGCCGAAATGGCTGATTGAAAGCTTTTTTGAAGATTGATTTGGCTGGTAGCACTCGAATTAGTCAGCAAAACCCGTTGAACGGCAACTTCAGGCAGATTAAGGTAGGCTGGCAGAACCGAATGTTTGGTATAAATTGGATCCGAATTGTTAATATACCTGGCATCTTCTTCCGAACAGAGCAACACTTTTAGCCTCGATACTTCCTCAATTCCCTGATTATTACAATCAATGGCCGTACATAATTCAGGTATTTTTGAAAATTCTTCCTGATAAAGTAAAACGACCATGTTTTGTATGCCGGCCAGCGTGCTCATCAGGAAACAGTCGGTTTTTGGCAATTGAAAATCAGGAACCAGTTCATAAAGAGCAATTTGGTTTTCTCCGTTGAAGAAAAACGGGTATTTTACGTTTTTATCCTGAAACGACTTATAATGAGTAAATCGAATCGATTGAATGTCGATATCACGGGTTGATTCGTCCGTAGTATTTTGTTGGAGTTTAATCAAATCGCCATCGGTTGTAATTCCACAACCCTGTGAAACAATAATTTCATTGTTTTCGGCCACGCTGATATTAAAACCACAGGCAATACCAACTCCGTTAAGGCAAACACGTGATAACCTTCCCTGATCGTCAAAATACTGTATCAGAGTGTTTAGCTGGTCAGCTGTTAATACCTGATCGTTCACAAATGAATGATACTGAGCGGTTATTGTAGTTAATTTGTTTAATTTAGTTGTCATAACCTGGTATTTAAATGTTTCCTAAATTGGTTCTGCCGAGTATTATTTTCCCTTTTAAGTTTTCATTTTCACAATCGTAAAGAATTCCGGTTGGATAGATCGAATGTAATTTGCTTAATATCGTATTTAAGTCGATGATATTCTGCATGTTCTGATCCGTTTTGTTGATGCTTTCGAGGAATAACCGGTATGCCTTTTCAAATTGCAGCATTTCATTTTTATCATCGGTTACTTTTCCTGAAGGGTAACCAATCCAGCATATCCGCGCCAAAACATGAGCTGGTAACTCTTTGCTAATCAGGTCTTCCATGAAATTTCGAAAATCAATATTCGAAAAACGTTCCGTCCAGCCCGGAAGGATTACACTGACCCGGAACGAATAAGGATCAAGCGGAGAACACTCTTTGCAGTTATCGGTACAGATGGGCAAAAATGAATCGGTGGTGATCGAATAACTTTTCGATTCATCGGGACGAAGCAAAATATGCTCGATCAGGTACATTCCTTCATTCGGGTTAACCTTCTCCATGAACGAAATGAGATGTTGAACGGCTTTTTGTGCATCACCTTCAGTATCATAATATTCCTGTCGATGGGCTATAATCCTTGCCTCGTTTTTGATGTCGGTAATGGCTGGATTTATCAGGTTAAAGTAGAATTTACCTGATTTGGCTTTTTTGATTTCGAAATTTGCAGCTTCGGATACTAAAGCCTTGACCATCAGTAATTCTTTATTCAAATCTTCTATGTTGTAGTATTTTTTTGTGCCTGAAAGAAGAATTTTCGGAGTAGGCTCTTTGATACGCCAGCGATATTCGATCAAACCATCGTCATCTTTTTCCTGATAAACCTCAACCGGATCATTCGATAAATTCCGGCAGCTGAAATCGGTAATTCCGGTCAACAGGGCCAGTCGTTTTTCCACGGTCGATACATTATCTGTATTCCAAACACTTACATTTGAATCATAATAATTGAATGCTGCGCCACGTTCGGTTCCCAAAATCGGGTAATTTTTCAGGAAATTCTCTTTGGTTTGAATAACGGCCTCGTTGTAAGCGTTTCCAAAAAGCTGTTTCATCAGGAAAGCATACGCGCTAAAATTCTCTGCAAATCGTGCCAAAAGGTGATCGAGCAGTTGATTCTTGCGATCTTCTTTTTTATCAAGGATCGAAAAAAGCGATTCGGCCAATTCATCATCCGTTCCATTCAGGTATTCCGGAGAAACAAGATCTTCAATTCCACGGATATCTTTGATCGCTTGGGTAAAGTAGGATCGGCGAAGCGTGTTGTTTACTGAAAGCAAGTCTTTTACCATTCCCAGCTGTGAGAAATAGCTCGCAAGAATTTGATCAAAAAACAACAAATATGCCTTCAATTGTTTGGCTTGAGCTTTACGAACATCCGTTGCCGACGACGACAAACCAACTTCGCCAATTCCGTAGGTTTCCGGAAAACTATTCTGAATGGTAGCGTATTCATATACGGGCTGATAATTTCCGGCAGGCAAATCCAGAAACTTGTTGAATTGCGCCTGCTGCTGCAAATTAACCTCTTCTGCATCAAGCTGGCAGATGTATAATTTAACTGCCTGTTGGTTAATGTTTACAGGCAAAATACCTTTGGTGTAACTAAATGCACTGTTCGAACAAAGTGTCGGTTTTTTGTCATCGTCAATACAAATAATCCAGGAAGGTGCGTCGGGTTTGTTTTCAGCGCCGCAATTGCCAATCGAAATATCTTTTATCAGGTTCACCCCGTCAATCTTCATAATTAGCTGAACGATGTCGGTCAGCCGGATTTCTTTTCGCAATTCAGCTTTTATTAATTCCGAATTATCAATAAATCCGTTATTCAGAATCGGCCCATCAAAGATTTCGGTTGTAACATAGCCTTTGTCAAACATTTCCTGAATAGAGTAAAACTTCAGCTGGGGCGAAAAGTAGGTGTTGATCGCCCGCAAAACATGAGCATGGACCAGCTCTTCATTGGCTTCGGGCTTTACATCGATTATGGCACATACCGAAATGGAATGATTAGCAACTTCGGCTATCGACATCAGATCCTCGCAGAGGTTACGATTTTGATGATACCGCAATTTTACTTCATCTTGAATCTGCTTTTTCCTTGCTGAAATTTTCGTGTCGGTGTTGTAAATCGCCGGATCAAAATCATCAAAATCGAGCAGAACCTCATACAACCCTTTCAGATTGAACTCTTTCTTGTAATTGTCGTCGATGGCAAATGGCGTATACGATAAAAGATTGTCCTTGCAGTTAGCATATACTTTTTTATTGAATGGCTTTATCCATGCGTTTTTAACCCCATCAATATCAATAAATAGCTTACGGTAATCGAGTGCAGTTACCGGTTTGGTTGGAAAAATCTGCTCGGCTTTTATAAACTGCTCTTCAAACGGGTTTTTATTGGATGCCTCAGCGCTCAGAAGATCTTCAATGGGCATATTAATCCGCAATCCCAGATCGGTAATGGCGTAGGCCAGCATTTCGAGCAGGGTGATTCCCGGGTCGTGCGAGTTGTAGTCGGTCCATATTTTGCTGCCGATCTTTTCGATGTATTCAATCCCTTTTTGCTTCAGAAACGAATAATCCAAATCGTCTTTTGTGGAAACGTTTCCCGATATACTTATATGTGAATCAGCGTTTAACATGCTTCTTTTTTTTCTGAATGACTATTTTAAACATCCGGCCTTCGCGATAGTTACCGGGTGTTGTTTTGCTGAAACCAGAACAGCTTTTGGGTTCGATGGTGAAACACTCGATTTTACTTCTCCCTGATGTGTCATTTTCAGTTCGGTGATGTAATCGACATACTGAAGTTTCTCGATGAAATTGATGATCTCGCTTTTGTGCAACGTGGTGCCAAACTGAGGTTCGGCAGTTTTTTCGAAAGCCCAGGGCGACAATAGTTTGGTCAAATCCTCCTGAAGTACTTTGGTGTAATAGTTTTCATCGAATCCGGAATAGAACCTTACTTCGAGCGAGATTTCAACACTTTCGTATTCCGGATTTATAACAACCGCATTAACATGCAAGGTATTTAGCTGATTGATATAACTTCGAATTTTATTGATCGTTGCCCGGCTTACACGAGGTTCGTAAATGTCGAAGACATTTTTATTCAGAATATCAGGAACAACCACGATTGTTACATTTCCGGGCGACAAAAAAGAACATTCCGAAGTGTGGTTCAGGCAGCGAACCTTATGTATCTCAGGAAATTGCTGAAGAATGAGGTGTTCGTAATCCCAAAGTGTAATGGCTCTGTTTTTATGTCTCAACCGTTCGCTTATCCGCTGGTAGTAAGCCAAATCGGATTCAACGGGTAATCCGTCGAACGAATTGAAAGGCTGGTTTACCGCTTTAACTGCCTGTTTTCGATCAATTAATTTGCTGATGGTGTTGCCCGGAAGTCCGGTTGCCAGATGCGACAATTCATTGTGGTTGTCACTAAATTGAGCCAGAACTGCCTGCGGCCTGATATCGATGATTTTGCAGACGACATCAAAGTTGTGAACCATTTTGGCCCGAACCCAAATCAGGTTCTGATCTAGAAGCGTATTGTCTTTAGTTGCCTCTGCCGGAATTGAAAATTTGACAATCCCCGATTTCAAAAAGTTATCCGTATTGTTCGAAATCAGGTAGTTACTGGTTAAGGGCATCCAGATATCCGAACAAAGGATGCTCCATTCAATTTTTTCGTTTTCTGAAAAGCCTTCTGCCTGAGGATTCTCGCTTCCTTCAAAAACCTGGAACAACAAAGAAATTTGCTGAAGTGGTTCCGCATCTTTCAGCCCAATGTACAATTCGCCGCCAATTTCATATTCAGGAAGCAAACGAACAACCGATTGATCAGCAGAACTTACTGGTTTTCGACATTGCCCGAACGGATGCTCGTGAAACAGCTGAATAGATTGACCGGTCGTTTTTTGACCAGTAGTTTCATTGAAGGTGGCCTCATCCGACGCCAGGTAATTTAGCTCAATTGATTCAATCATAGGAGTATATGGCTCTTTCGGAATCAAGGTCGATTTGTCGTTAAGCATGGCCATCGCATAAATCCGCGGGTACATTTCGTGCAGAAAAGATTGATTTAGTCTTAACCGCAACTGTCCTCCACTACTTGTGTCAAACTTCTTAGTTCCCAAGGTCAATGAGTCATCTTCCTCATTTTCAATTTGTAATTGAGATGAACCGTCTGTTTCATTTTTATTGAATAACAAAAAGTCATCATCAGTTACTGTCCATTCATTTTTACTGAAAAGTTCAACCGAAGCTTTAAAATAATCATCGTTTCCAACAATCAGATTGGTAGCATTTTGGATGATTTGTGTCGGGGTTTTACCATCAACTGTAATTTCCGATTTATAGCTATCGGGTGTTAAATCTCCAAAAAAAGCTTTTCGGTAGGCAAAATATTGATCTTTTAGCGCTGCTGGCTTGTTCATCCAGACAATTTTGATGTCTAATTGGTCCCAGTTCTTATCAAAAACCTCAGCATTTTTCAACACGAATTTCGATCCATTAACCGGGATAGGCCCAAAAGGCAAAAATGGTTTTTTTGGATTTAATATTCCTAGATCGTTTTCAAGCTCCAGACCTTTCATGCCTTCAACATCAACCGAAAGCGAGATGCTTTTCAGTTTCAATTTCGAAAAATGGCTACAAAACGAATAGCCTTCATCCGATTGTGTATCAATGATAAACCGCATGACAGGTTCTGTGGTGGTAAATCTTTCGCCAAGTATGCCGGAGTTATAGGCTACAATTGGGGCAACTGATTTGTCAAGTTCAATTTTAAAATTCAGTCCGATCTGTTTCTCTTGCTCTGAATGGCCTTTTCTTTTCGTCTTTGGCTCAATATCTCTGTCAGCCAATGTTTTAACATCGAAAGGTCCGAGCCATTTCTTTTCTCCGCTCAGATAAACGCTTAGATAGCTGAAAACTTTTATATCCGGAATTGCCTGAAGAACATTCTGGAAAATCATGTTCACATAGATTGTCCGGGTTCCTTCTTTTAAGTTTAGAACCGGCGAAGCAAGAGCGAAGCCGAGCCGCGCATCCGGAAGTTCGGGATTCGATGCCGTGTAATTATCAATCACATAGCCGAAAGGATACCATTTCGTGTCATCAGCAGAGAGAGCTTTCCCTTTTCCATCGAGAGAATTGGCCACTGCGCAGGCTTTTATCCGGTTCAGAGTGCCATTCGAATGATGATAGACATTTTTAAGCTGCCCGATGCTTGCTTTAGTAAGTATGAATTCATCCTGAGTATTGAAAATCAGCTTGCTGCCATTAGCATCTTTACCGGCATCCAACGCAGTATTTTTATCAATCTTTTCGGGAAGGCTGTTTTTGGCCAGTTCGAAAATAACATGCACCTTATCAGATCTGGATGGCTGCTTTTCAATTTTCAGAATTTGCTGATAATAGAAATCTAAATGCCTTTTGGTGAGTTGATTAAAATGCTTTTTGCTACTGTCGAGTAACTTCAGGAAACAAATAAACAAGGTTAGATTCGGCGTCAGCGAACCGTTTGTTTCCATTCCATCTAAAAGTTCTTTAATCTTCGACTCTTCCACAAAAAAGTCCTGCCAGTTCCCTTCTTTTTGATTACCTGAATTGAAGTAATTGATTTTTTCAGCAAAATGCCAGGCAAATTTCATCCAGTCGGCAACACTAAAATCTTGCAGATTTAGGTTGTCAGGATTCAGCGCATCGATGAACCTCTGCTGCTGATCGGTTCCATCGATCGGCAAAATCGTCGTCTTATTGAAATTCGCTGCCATCACATTTAAACTGTTTTAATTCCTTCTGACTGATAGAATGGGAAAACCAAGTTCTTTCTGGAATTGGTAGTTCGCACCCGATAATCAATTGATATCAAGAGAAGTCCGTCGTTATCAGTGCCAGGTTCGATTTGTATTTTTTCAACGTCAATCCTCGATTCATGATAAAGTATGGCCGTTCGAATCAGATCAGTCACATAGGTTTTCAGGGTCAGGTTCAATGGTTTGAACAGCAATTCATCCAGGTTGCAGCCATAATCGGGAACCATGATTCGCTCGCCCAACCTTGTGGACAAAAGAATTTCGAGACTTTTCTGAATATCTTCTTCATCTTCAGTAAGAAGTACGCTTTTGGTGCTTTTACTAAATTCGGGAGGAAATCCCCATCCACGACCTAAAAATGAATCTTTTGTGTCCATCGTCATCGAAAATTATCAACCTATTAAAACAGTCATACATCCCAGAACTATGCTACCTCCATGAGCTGTTGAATCGCCTAGCCGGGCTGCCGGTTTGCCGCCAATCAGCACGGTGGCCGAACCTGCGGCAATGGTGTCGGGCGGGCCGGTGCATGTAGCCATATCGCCAACACAAGCCGCTGGCATTCCTCCAATCAACACTGTTGGTGCACCGGGTGGAAGAATTGCGCCACCAACGTGAGGAACCGCCGCTGGCCCCGGATTTACCATCGGGCAAACATGCATATCTGATATTCTTGCTGCCGGCGCTCCCATTTTCCTTTTATTAATTGTTTCCCCTTTTCTTTTTCTCTTTTCTATTACTAGTTTATCTGCACCATCGACCCCTTCAAAATGGCAACTGCTGAAGTTGAGATTTCAGCTCCTGCAGAACCTTCGCCTTTGAATTGCGCCGAAGCTTTAATCGAAACATTCATTCCTTCAATCGTCAGGTCCTGCGCGGCTTTCAGGCTAATCTTTCCGTTACTTTCCATCTTTATTCCATCCGCATTCATTTTTATCACATTCGAGTTCTCGTCCTCCAGTTTTATCTCTCCGGCATCATCATCAACAGTAATCTTTTTACCTCCGGGTGTTTCCAGAACAACTGATTTTTTCTGGTCGTTGAAAACGAATTTGATTTCGCTACGGGTGATAAACCCTTTTTCAGGATTGTCGTTTGAGGCAGTGAGCGGCGCTGGTTTCGCGCTGCTGTTAAGCATTCCGAGTACGATGGCATCGTTCGGATTGTCGTTGATGAACCCAACAATCACCTCGTCACCAATTTCCGGACGGAAGAAAATGCCTCTCTTTTCTCCGGCATCCAGCGAAGCTATTCTGGCCCAAATTCCATCCGAATTATTATCGATGATCGGGCATTTGATCTGAACCCGATCTTCTCCGTCAGGATCAACCAAATCGGTAACTATTCCGACTTGAAGGCCGTGAATTGCCGCGAACAAGCCCGATGACGGCCGGTCGTTGATGTCATAAAGTTCGGTAAACCACGTTGGGTTGAAGCCAAACTGAGCATCGATTGTCCACTGACCTTCGGTTATTTCGTGCCTGATTGCCGATATGTAAATTTTTCCAGTGAAACGGTCGCCAACACCTTCGAGCATGAGCGTAGTATTTGGTTTACAGGCCGGTATTCCCTGAAATTTCAGGCGACCTCTTACTTTTGCGAGTTGATTGAAAAGAGTGCGTGCATTTGACCAATCCTGAAGCGATTGATCGGAAGCGATACCTCCATAGTTGAGTTCCAGATTGGCAAGATCAACCACCGAGGCCAGTTCGCTGTTTGTCAGATTTCCGTTGAGTGAAACGGAAGGATCAACAGCTTCAACTTCAACGACTTCCTGTTTTGACGGATCCCATGAATTTGAAGTTATTTTGCTGAACTGATTTCGGGCGTCAATTTCTGCATCAAAATCGAGAAGCGTAGCCCCAAAAGCAACCGTTTCAACTTCAGTCTGCGTAAAGTCCGGAGCTTTGATTGTAATCTTGCCATCGTCAACCGCGCATACTTTCCCGTTTGCCTGCGCCCTGGCAACTATAAAATCCCAATCGGAACAATTATACTGAACGAGTTTTTTATGCTTGAAGCTGATGGATTCGATGTCTTTGTCAAGTCCGTAGCCGCCGATGATCTCTTCCATGATATCACTATCGGTGCTATCCTGAAAATATTTATTTTTCCGTCCTACGGTTAATTTGACAGCTTTATCGCGACATTCGATAATCAGCATGGAATTGCCTGCTCTGATTTTCAGGCTGTGCTTGATGATGATGCCTTTGAAAATGGTTTCTTCATCCGAATGATAGCCTGCTTTAATTTCAATTTCCTTACCCGGAATAAGCAGCGAGTCGTTGCTCACCGGAAAATCCTGCTCCGAAGGATTTCCATCGGCAATCATGATTTTAGCTGAAGGTATCCGATTTAGTTCTTTTTCGATGTTAATATTCAAAACGCTGACCGTCGCCGGTAATTCGGTTCCATCAACCAGGATCTTATAGGTCACAAGATCAGCTGATTTATAAGTTGTTATGTTGCGGCTGGCGGTCATTCGTTTATTCTATTTTTGATTGGTTTTTTCAATCGGTGGAAAAAATATTTTCTGTCCGGGCGTAAGTTTTCTGAAATTCATCAGTTTGTTTACCCTGGCCACTTCGAGGTAATATTTCGAGTTTCCGTATATTTTAAAAGTCATTAATGGCAGCGTATCACCTTCATTGACAATACGAACATGAGTCAGGTCGGGCGAATTATTGTTCTCCCTGGCAATGCGCAAATTGTCTTCCATAAAACCCTTGAATGTTGCGTTGGCATTTGCCCGGATGGGTGTTCCGTCGGGTTTAAACAGTTTAAAGGTAATATCCATGGTTCTTAAGCTGCCTTTAAACAGTAGCGCTCCCCAGCTTATAATCAGGTAATTAGGTTTGTGATCATCGCCATTGTAATCCAGAATTACCTTTTTAAATGCTTCGACATCACCGATAATTCCTTCACCCGAATCATCTTCATATCCTTTAATTACTCCTGAACGGTCGAAAACAAAATCGAGTACAAGATTTTCAGGAAGGGTTTTGTTATACTTGGGGGCTGTTGAACTGGTACCTTGCGCCTGAGTCTGGTTTTGCTCAATCTGGTACCTAACCTGGTATTTATCAGGATTAAACAGGGTATTGAATTCGCCGTTAGCAACCTCCTGCGAAAACCGCTCATCTTTATAAGCCTTTATTTTAAGTTTGGTTAACTCGCCGCTCATGATGTCTCGGATTAACGTTCTTTTGTTTTCGATAGAATTTCCAAAACCTGTTCCACACATTGTGCAATCAGGCTGTTTTGTGTTTCCATTTCGCCAGCGCTGTTGCCTGATTCAGGTTTGCTCTGGCTATCAGTTACATTTATCCGAATGTTCAACTCCTTGATCTCGATGGGCATGTTAAAGGGTTTTAAAGTAACTGTATGACAATTCGATGGTTTCAATTACAATCTTGCTTTCTTCGGCATTGAAATCGGCAACCGACCATTTTACCGGGTAAGCATGAACAACATTCCAGGTTATAAGTGGTTGATTTTCTTCGTTAAGCAGTTTGATAATGATATCAGTTGGCGAAAAGTCGAATCCTTCCACAGCAGCCTGGCACCAATCAATAAGTCCGGAATCAACATGAATTCCTCTTTTTAATATCAGATTCGGATATTTTGTGCGTACCGGTAGTTTATGCTTGAACCGGTTTTCTCCGCCTTCAGCAATTTCTTCTGTCTCCAGGTCAACATTTAACCCGGAGACAGACTGAAACTGATATTCATCCTTTTGATTTCCAAATTCAACCAAAAAATGAAAGCCAAGCGGAGGATAGTAATTGCCCATTTTTATTCATTCTGAATGGTTAGTCCTTCATGTGCAAGCTCCATCGATTCAATAGCCACTTCGTTGCCATCAGCCTTTAAATCAGTTGATTTTATTTTAGTAGGCCATGCATTTTTTACTTTCCAGACGACAACTGGTGAATGTTCTTCGTTGAGAAGACTAATCGTTACATCGCGGCGATCAATCGTGTTAAGTTTCACCGTATTCCACCACTGAAAATATTCGTTGTCGCTTTTAAAGGTGCCTCTCTTTAGAGTTATGTTGCCATATTTCTGCATCCCGGGCATCTTGGTTTTTGAGTATTCGGGACTCGAACCTACACGGTATTCCACCACTTCGGTATCAACATCCAGACCTGAAACCTCTGTAAATCCGATTTTTGTTCCACCCCAGTCAACCTGAAAATGAAACTTTACTAATGGATAATTAGCCATAATACTTTTGTTTTAAGTTGTTAATTTTAAGACTGTTGCAGTTTGTGTGAAAATTTAAGTACGATAAATTCAGCTGGCCTGACAACTGCCATTCCAATTTCGATGTGCATATAGCCGTTCAGGATATCATCGGCAGTCATTGTTTGACCGAGCCCAACAAGAACATAGAATGCTTGATCGGGTTTTGCCCCAGCCAATGCCCCAGCTCGCCATTGCAAAATCAGGAAGTTTTCGATCATTGCCCTTACCTTGACCCAGGTATTGGCATCGTTTGGTTCGAAGACAAATTGTGAGGTTGCCTTTTTAACCGACTCTTCAACCATGTTAAAGAACCGACGGACTGAAACATATCGCCATTCGTTGTCGTTCCCTGCCAACGTCCGGGCTCCCCAAACAATGATTCCTTTTCCGGTAAATGCACGGATGGCATTAATCGACTTTCCGGAAACGGTATCAATGTTTAATCCGTCCTGAATATCGTTTGTAATTTTCACCGAAGGACAGATCACATAATTCAAACCAACATTGGCAGGAGCTTTCCAAACGCCCCGGTCTTTATCAACCCTTGCATAAACGCCTGCAACAGCAGCGCTTGGTGGCAATTCTAACGGAAGGTTTCCAATTGCAGTAAGTATTTTGTTGTAAGTTGAATTATCAACTGCTTCAACATCACTTAGTTTACGCCCGTTTAAAGCGCCGTTGTTTTTATCGTTCCCTTCAACCTTTTTAATTTCGGTTGCCAGCGCCGTTAAGTTGGTCGCAATCGTTCCGAAAGCATTTACAGTTAAGGTAATTCCTGTTTGTGCGTTTAATGGTGTGTAGGCTACTAATTTCTGAAGTTCATCGTTAAAGTTCACTGCATTAACATTCAACAGGTTTTTCAATTTTGCGTCGGTATTGGCAGCTGGAATCTTTGCTACCAAATCCTGCAAGTTTGCATATACTTCATTAATTTTGCCAGCGCCTATAAAACTCACATTAAATGCTGTTAATGAGTTAATTATTGCAGTAGCCTGAGCAGGATTTTCATCTACAATAGTCAATGCAGCTGCATTTGCTTCATTGTTTAAACTGTTTTTTAAGTCGTCTAAATTTTTTAACGAAGCCAGCAGTTTACCAATCAATTCAATAAATTTTGTTTTTTTAGCATCAGTTGAAGTAAAAGTACCTCCTAAATCAAAACCGGTTGTGCTATTATACAGGTGCATCAATACATTAGACACATCGCCTGAAATAGTGGAGGTTGGAGGGGTTGTAGGAGGAGTTATAGGAGTTATAACGGCCAGTTTATTAACTGCTGCAGGCATTCCGGTTGTTACGTTTTCAATGGCTGCCAAATTTGTTTTTATGGTCTCATAAGCATCGGCATTAACCGAATAGTGCTCAATTACAATCTCTTTTGCGTTGTATTGATAATCTAATATGGTTTTTAGAAACGGGTAATATGCTGCCCCATATTTCAAATAGTCCTTTTCTGAATTAATTTTTTCTCTTAATTCAACAACGTTAGGGTCTGTTGGACTGGCGGCATCATATTTAAATGTATCAATGATAGTAAATCTATCCTGAAGTTTATTACACTGTATTAAGGCATTTTTATACAATCCGTAAAAATCATCAGCTTTTGATAATGCTGTTGCATCAGGAAACACAATTAAGGTAGGTTCATCAGCTTTTTCGAGTGAATCCAATCCAGCTTTCAGAGCAGTGAAATTGTTGATTGAATTTACTTTGGTGTCGTCATCATCCAGATCGTTTCCATAACGGCCCACCGAAACGATGTAGCAAGGTCCACCGCCATTACCAAAATACAGTTGCATGGAATAATACATCAGAAATGGCTGTTTGTCAGTTGGTTGATCAACAATAATCGATCGTTGTGTCTTGCCGCTTACCAACGTATCATAGAGCGTAACTTTAATCGTAGTTTCTGGCTTAGCAAAACCAAAATAGGTTTCATAATCCAGCATGGAAGTAATTCTGGTAGGAATTCCTTTTAGATCGCCTTTAATTTTATTGGTTGCTTTTTCAGTATAACCAATAAAGGCTGGGATTGCAGTTTCGACCTGTGCTACCGATGGCGGGAATTTTGCAATTTCCTCGACATAAACGCCTGGTGTTCTGTACGATGTTGCCATAATTTTTCCGTTTTTAATTTATAGTTTGATTTTAGATCAATTAAATGCAATTCACAGTTTGATTTTTTCTATACTTTTTCTTTCAATTTAAGTGTGTCGGTGATTTCGAGAATAAACTTGCTGGTTCCGATCAGTTCCTGCCGGTCAATTTCAATAAGCTGAATCTTATAAATAACTGAAGGTAACTGCCTTCCACCAAGAGTTCCCCACACATAGTTCAATTCCTCAAAAGTCGGAGTGTACAAGTCAACAATAAGTTTGAAGCGGGTGAGTACGTCAAAATCTTCTTTGGTTTCGTAAACCGTATTTTCCGAAGTGAATATCTTTTTCCCCTGAAAAAACTCGATGGTTTTCGAGAGACTCCGCAACGAATTGACATACGTATTGCAATTGGCGCTGATCAATAAAAACAGATTCAAATGAATGGGTGGATTTCTGTATTCGGTTGTGATTTTGTTTATTACCTTAAAATGTGGAAGATTCTTTAAGGTAGTTTCCTCCTCCATGTTAAGCAAGGTCAAAACAACTTTATTGGTCAGTTTATCCGAATTTTCGGATGTAGTTTCAATCATGGCAATGTTTTCGAGTACTACCAGATTGCTTAAACCTGAAGCAGACAAATAATTGTCTAGTTGTTCGCTTATTATCTGCAACGTTTCATAAATCATGAGAATCTATGTATTTGCTGTTGTTTGAAACGTACTAAACCCAATAAAATCTGACCTAATCTTCGATTGAAGAAAGAACTGGATTATGTTTATATCTTTTGGAGTAAATCTTTATCGTAAACATGATCCATGAAGTAATTCACAAAAAAAACCAGAAAGAAACAAATGGAACTAAAAGGCTATGATTAAGCCGTTTGTCAAATTATATTTATCACCTTCCGAATTGTTTACCAAAATTACAACATTTAAAAACAAAAGTCAATAGATAAGTAATAAATTTATATTCGTTATATAAATATATTAAAAAGCGATTTGCTTTTTGGCCAAATCGGGGTTTATTTATAAACATATAAAATAATCTATATATGTTGTTTTGTTTCATTTTTAGCTTTATCTTTGCACAACCTATACGAAAAACATGAACACAATTGAAATAGCAGGAAGATACTCGGCTCTGGCAAACGACACTTGTTGCTTGTCGTGCGGAGGGGCTGTTCAGAAAAGCGAAGCCAAAACCGGTGAAGTGTGCATCGACCTGGGAAGCGGGCGTGGAACCGATGTTTTGCGGTTGGCCGAAGAAGTTGGACCAACAGGTTTTGTTTACGGAATAGATGTGACCGAAGAAATGATACGCAAAGCAACTTCAACGGCAGCAAAAATGGGCATTGAAAATGTGAGATTTATTCAGTCTGACCTGGAACAAATTCCGCTGGAAAATGAAGTTGCCCACCTGATTATTTCTAACTGTACCTTAAATCATGTGAGCAACAAATTAAAAGTATGGACAGAGATTTACCGTTTGCTGAAAAACGGCGGACGCTTTGTTATCAGCGATATTTTTTCAAGTCAGCCTGTTCCTGAAGAATATGCCAACGATCCGGAAGCCGTGGCCGAATGTTGGGCCGGTTCGATTACCAAAGCCGAATACATCGGTATTATTAAAGAAACCGGATTCAAAGATTTCTGTATTCTGGAAGAGAGTAATCCCTATCCGAAAGGAAAAATTGAGGTTTCGAGTTTTACATTCACAGCCCGAAAAGATGAATCTTGTTGCAGCTGAAAGGATTACTGGTTGCAAAATTTTTAGGATTTAGCACCGGAGTTAAAATATTGTAAGTATATTTATTCAAAATAGTTTTATCAATATCAAAGTCAGTTTTATGAAAAGTCTTGTAAAAAAGGTCAAAAAAGGACAGGTTAAACAGGCGCAATGCTGTGCCAAACAATCTCAGATTATTGCCGGATGTCACGATTAAGGCATCCGCGAAAGCCTCCCCTGCCCCTCCAAAAGAGGGGTGTTGGGATGGCTCATTTGATATAGTCACTGCACGTTCGTGTTTTTATCAAGTTCCTGTTTTTTAAAATAAAAATCTCTTATAAAGCACTCCCTGGCTTTTCCCCTTTGGGAAAACGGGAAAGGGGCCTCCCATATATGCAAAAATCAAAATACAACATCGTTTCTGAAGTCAAAGATTCCGATAATTGGTTCATTGTGAATTCATTGTCGGGACAAGCTGATGTTTTGGACAAGGAAATTTTTGAACAACTGCAACGTGGTGACGAAAGTTGTCCTGAACTTATTACAAACGGCTATCTGATTGATCCGCTTCAGGAAAAACGATTGTTTCGCGAGAAATACCTGCAATTTCTGGACGATCGCGAAAAGGATGAAATACAGATCTTCTTCGTAACCAATTACTCCTGTAATTTCGATTGTTCTTATTGCTATCAGGCTGGTTACGAGCAATTACCGGTTGCCTTGTCGAAAGAAGTGATTGACGCATTTTTTGATTACATCCTGAATGAGTTTTCAGGAAGGCGGAAATACATTACCCTTTTTGGTGGCGAGCCTTTTCTGAATGCACCGCACCACAAGGAAAACATCGAATACCTTATTCGAAAAGCTGCTTCACACAATCTCGAAATTGCCGCTGTTACAAACGGTTACCATTTGGCCGAATATCTGAACATTCTAAAAATCGGCAAAATCCGTGAGGTTCAGGTGACACTTGATGGAACCAGCGCGGTTCACAACCAGCGACGCTACCTGAAAGGCGGCGGTCCGACATTTGATCAGATCGTTCAGGGAGTTGATCTGTTGATTGAAAATCGTATTCCGGTCAATCTGCGCATGGTAGTCGACAAGCAAAATATCGGCAATCTGCCCGATTTAGCTCAGTTTGCCATCGATAAAGGTTGGACAAACTCACCGTTCTTCAAAACCCAATTGGGCCGGAATTATGAACTTCACGAATGTCAGGCTAACCAGCAAAAGTTGTATTCAAGGCTCGAATTGTATCAGGATTTGTACCATTTGCTGAAGAAATTCCCGCACATCAGCGAATTCCATCGACCAGCTTTTTCGGTCTCGAAATTTTTGTTCGAACAAGGCGAATTGCCGGCACCTCTTTTTGATGCCTGCACCGGAACTAAAACAGAGTGGGCTTTCGATTTCACCGGAAATATTTACGCATGTACGGCAACTGTCGGCAAGAATGGCGAAAGCCTGGGTACTTTTTATCCTGAAAAACGGAAAAAAAAGGAAGCCATTGAGGAATGGCAGGAACGCGATATTTTATCGATCCCGAAATGCCAAAGTTGCAACCTGAGCCTTATTTGCGGCGGCGGCTGTGCGTCTATGGCAAAAAATTACAACGGAACTCTGAACAGTCATGATTGCCGACCGGTAACCGAATTGCTTGAATTGGGTATTGCTCACTATTTTAACGAATAAACTGATGAAAGAGATCGTTGCAGCAGATTTTGAAGCAGAAGTATTGGCAGGTGGAAATGTCCTGGTCGACTTTTATTCAACCGAATGTCCTCCATGCGAGGCCTTAGCGCCCAAGCTCGAAGGTTTGGAAAAACTTTTTGGCGAAGAAATTAAATTTCTGAAGATTTTTCGTCAGGGAAACCGGGAACTGGCCGATCGGCTGGATGTAAAATCGTCGCCCACCTTGTTGTTTTATCAGGATGGCGAAGAGGTTTGCGTCCGCCTTACCGGAGGAATCAAACGCTCAGAAATCGTTCGCGAACTGAAACATGTACTTGGAAAAGAAAAAGTTACTGCAATAATGAAGACACAGTTACCTACGGTGGTTCACGCGGATGTGACGATTTTGGGTGCTGGTCCCGGAGGTTTGACTGCCGGTTTATATTTATGTCAGGCCCGAATAAATACCATTCTGGTTGATATTGCCTTGCCCGGCGGAAATGTGTCGACTACCCATTTGGTGTCGAACTACCCTGGGTTTATTGATCCTCAGCCCGGTTTTATGCTTGGGCACAACATGTCGGAACAGACCAAACGCTGCGGAACGACTTATCGTGTTGCGGTCGATGTCACGAACGTTGATTTGCAGAAAAAGGAAATCACCATCGACGGGCAGGAAACTATCAAGGCTAGACGGATCATTATCGCCACCGGAACTTCGCCCAACCGGATTGGCATTCCGGGCGAACTGGAATATAAAGGTCAGGGAATTTCGTATTGCGCTACCTGCGATGCCAAGTATTTTCACGACAAAGAAGTGGTTGTAATTGGCGGTGGAAACTCTGCCATTGAAGAAGCCGACTTCATCTCCAAATTCGCCTCCAAAATTACCATTGTGCATCAGTTTGGTCAGCTTCAGGCTAATAAAACTGCCCAAGAAAAGGCATTTGCCAATCCGAAAATCAGTTTTATGTTCGAACACGAATCACGAGCTTTTAAAAAATCAGGCGACAAAATGGTGGTTGAGGTGGAAAATTTGAAAACCAAAGAATTGAAATCACTGACCACAGATGGAATTTTTGTTTTCATCGGGCAGAAACCAAACCTCGAAATGTTTGGCAACCAGCTCGAACTCGACCAATGGGGATACATCAAGACCGACGAAGATAAACGCACCAACCTGGATGGCGTGTTTGCGGTGGGCGATGTTACCAGCAAAAAATACCGGCAGATTACCACGGCAATTGCCGACGGAACCATTGCTGCCATTGCCATTACCCGCGAAATCAGATAGGCCGTCGATGTTAATCCCCGGAAATCAATCCTTATGGAAAATATCATACGCATTACTACAGAACGATTACAGCTACGTCCGGTACAGATGGAGGATGCAGATTCTATTTTCGCATACCGCTCAAATGCATTGGTAAACCAATACCAGGGCTGGATTCCGAAGACATTGGAAGATGTAAATCATTTCATTTCAACCAAAGTCTCTCCTGAAATAAACCTGCCCGGAACCTGGTTTCAGTTCGTATTCATTAAAAAAGATAATCGCGAATTAATTGGCGATGTTGGGGTGCATTTCCTGAATTCAGATGCATTTCAGGTTGAACTTGGATGTACCCTGAACAAGGATCATCAAGGCAAAGGCTATGCTACCGAAGCGTTGACCGAAACCATTAATTACCTTTTTAACGAGTTGAATAAGCGACGGATAATTGCCTCAGTTGATCCGGGAAACCTGCCATCAATCAGCTTGTTTGAGCGATTGGAATTTCGAAAGGAGTCTCATTTCAAAGAAAGTCTTTTGATAAACGGCGAATGGGTCAATGATTTGGTTTATTACCTGCTGAAGGATGAATGGTTTAAAAGAAGTAATCGCTAACCTTATCTTTTAACCTGAGTAGTCCCTCAGCAAAAAAAAATGCAGCCCATAAACGAATAACAGGAGAATGCAGATCAAACACGGGGTTTAGCCCGGTACGGGCGACATATTGGTAGCCCGGGGTAAAACGACGAAGGAGTGGCACCCCGGGTTGAAACGGACAAAAAAGAAACCGTCCGCGCGAAAGTGTAGTTCAAGGAAAAAATCTCCTTCCGGACGGAACAGAGACGACATAAAAAGTAGTTACATAAGAGTGGAAACTATATAATGTCGTATTTTATTAATAACTCACCCCCCTGCCTCGTCCGTCAGGCGGGGAAGTCCGCAGGCAGACTTCGGCATGAGTTCAGTCGTACGCTGCGAGGGGTGAGTATATGAAAAAAATACCAGCGCCAAACATCATAAGCCACTATTTCAATCAAAAACCGACATCAGGTACGAAAAGAGAAAATGGTTAAACTTGCCAATCGTAACAGGTCAGAACACGATTAAGGGATTAAAAGATAAAAGGATTTTTCAATAGATGTGCCTGATTTCGATGATGATTGGGAAAATCATGTCAATCATGCAAATCATTAAAATCGTGTTCAGACAATTGCTGAAACCCTTAGCGGGACAGCTCCCTAACCAGC
>Ga0302296_1000773_pt1 | contig 25018 bp, 14 predicted proteins | sample III_Fen_N3_1_FD_194546 | JGI IMG/M metagenome (GOLD analysis project Ga0302296, IMG submission 194546) | Peat permafrost microbial communities from Stordalen Mire near Abisko, Sweden - III_Fen_N3_1 | ecosystem: Environmental > Terrestrial > Soil > Wetlands > Permafrost | place: Sweden: Abisko...
ACCATCAGTAGTTATCTTCGCAAGTTGTGCCACCGTAGGAACGAATCCTTTTTCTGATTGACGCAGGTAAATTCTCAATTTAATGGTATTTGCAAGCTTTTTCCAGGATTTTATATAATCTGGCAAGTTTGCTTTATCACCGTTTCTTGCAAAAATAATATCAGCTTTTAAAAATCCTGAAGACGGTATCGTCGCATTTAGATAGGTAATTGCTTTATCCAATTGTACAAGAAGGTCAGCGTAAATATCAGTGGCTTTATCGTATGCCGGACGTGGATACTTAACATAGTCAAACGCCTGGGAATAAGGACTTGCACCAAACATATCAACCTGCTCCTGCCAAAGCTCTGCTGACAGTACTATCGAAGCACCTGTCAACACCGAATCATTAGCAGCAATTGCCTTCGTTTTAACCTGGTATAAATCAAACAAGATATCATAATCCCGTTGCCAAAGATTAAGGATGCTTGCATCCGTCGAAGGCAATCTATAAGTTACTTCGTCTTTATTGATTGCAAATGTACCAGAACGCGCCCAGTACCCCATCCAGTTATCTAAAAACACAAAACGTAAAGCCTGCCTGTTAGCCATCGAATTTTCCACCTGTGTGAAAATAAGTGCAGGCGTCACATTATCAGCGGTTACACGATTCGGGTCCGTATTTACATTCAGAAAGTCACTACAAGAACTGGTTGCTAACACAACAGCTAAAAGTGACAACAACAATATACTATTAATTTTTTTCATATCTCTTTAGTTTTATGACGTTTAGAACTGCACATTTAGTGTTGCACCATAAAAACGGGAAGCAGGTGTTTGATACGAGCTACTCACTCCGGACACATTCGCGTTTGTATTGTTTGACGTACTGCTAAACTCAGGATCTCCCCATTGGTTCGATGCCGGCAGGAACATTAATAAATTTTTGGCAATTAAACTGATTGATGCCTTTTTAATAAAATCGACATTATTCCTCAAAAACTTAGCTGGCAAACTGTAAGATATATTTACTTCACGTAATCGCCATGCTGCTGCACTCCCATAATAATTGGTAGCAATACCTGTATTTGTTGTTGAACCAGTCCAATAACCGTAGTTCCCGGAAGTCAGTATCTTGGTATTATTTACATATTTTCCACTTGCCGGATCCATGTATACTGAATTGGGAAATAAAAATGGCTCACGACCGTAAGCTGCCGAACGTGCTGAAATACCGGAGAAATCCATATCTGCACCCTGTCCGGCATAGAAATTATGACCTCCTTTATAATCCCAGGTCATGGAGAAACTAAAGTTTCCAATAGCATAGGAAGGAGAAATACCAATAACCCAAAGAGGCATTGTTCTTCCCTTCGTAACCAATTCAGAGGCCAGTGAAGGATTTCCCTGCGCATCAACAATCACTTTTCCTGTTGCAGGATCCCTGGTATAATCGGTTAACTGAAATGCAAATGCAGGTTGTCCCACCTGAGCGATATTATTTACCGTTGGGTTACCACTTCCCTGTTGAATAAAATTATTTGTTCCGACTAATACAACAGGGATATTATTCAATGTCTGAGTCACCTCATTGTTATTGTAGGTGGCATTTATTCTCAAATCAAAGTTGCCATTTCCTATTTTAACAAGAGGTGTCAACGACAAGTCCATTTCTACACCATAATTTCTAAAACTGGCTGCATTTGCCAACGCTGTCGGATAACCGGTAGCCCATGACTGAGAAACCTGCAAAATCTGATTGTTACAATCCTGGTTGAAATATGTTGCTTCCAAAGCAATACGATCTTCCAACAGACGAAGTTCAAAGCCCCCTTCAATTGTATTGACAAACTCAGGCTTTAAATCAGGACTTGGAATGGTATTGTTTGCTGTAAAACCGACATTACTTCCGTATGGGAAACCTCCTGAACCTGACTGGGCAGTTCCAAGTGAATAGGTAGCCTGCGTAGAATAAGCCGGGATATTTACGTTCCCCGATTTATTGATAGCCCCCCTGACTTTAAGATAGCTGATTGAATTATCTTTCAATGAAGGGAAAATGTCTGATACGATAACAGATGCACTGGCACCGGGATAGAACACTGATCTGTTTGCTACGCTCAATCGGCTATCCCAGTCATTTCTGCCTGTCAGATCAACATAAACCAGATTTTTATACCCAATTGTTAAGTTACCATAGGCTGATAATAACCTGGTCGTAATGGAAGCATTCGGGTTTGTATTCAGTGTATTACTTAGGGTAGGAAAAGTTGGCACTAAAGCATCACCTGAACGGACTCCAACATTATATAATCCTGGTACAGTTAAATCGTTTCCACCAACGGTAACATCAACCGTTTTAGTATCTCGCACAGTTGTTCCTGCCAGGTATTTGAAATCAAAATCTGATACATTTACTTCTCCGCTTAAGAAAGCATCCAAATTAACCCTTGTATAGGTAAACATTTCATCCAGCACTAATCCCGGTTGGTTATGATACGATGTTGCATCCCGTCCGACTCCGTTAGGTCCGCCAAATGTCGTAGTCCAATCCGAAACCACAATTGGGCCGTCTGTATTTTTTTGCGTTTGAAATGTAATATTTGAGCTTGCTTTCACATCAGCTTTCAACCATTTTGCAAATTTATACGACAAATCAATATTACCAATAAAATCGTGTGAAGTACCTTTTGATCTTAGATTAGCGATCACCCAATACGGATTTATGGCAAATTCATTAAAATAGTTTTGATACTGACCCCATTGACTATTCAAATCTTTATAGGCTAATAAAGGCACATTATTAGGAACCTGCATAATATTTTGCAGAATACTTCCAGAATAGGAACTTTGAGTTAAATTAGGCATGTCACCCTCATCCACAACATCATAAGTTGTGTTTGTGTAGTTTATATTATAATTAACTGATAAATTATTATACTCCTTTCCCGAATTGAAATGCAAGGTAGTCCTATTGTTAACATCATTAGGCATAAGACCTTTAATGTCAGCATTCGTAATACTTAAAAAATAGTTTTTACTGGATAGTGATATCGAATTCTGAAAAGTGGAGCCTGTATTGAAAAAATCAAGTTTATCCTGATAGTGACTGTTGTTATACGGCCCGCTTTGAATAATCAATTTTGATGGATTATTAATATCCTGAGCATAAACACCAATTGGTTGTATAGAACCATCAAAACGTGGACCATACATTTGGTTTTCATATGGAACATATCCGAAGTTTCCAAACTGGTCCTGTACTTCACCGGCGCCAGCACCAAATTGTTTCTGAATCTTAGGGAAATATGCAATACGGCTCAATTGAAGGGATGAAGTGATTGATACAGTTGTTTTATCTGTATCTCCTTTCTTTGTCGTAACCAAAATCACTCCATTTACCGCGTCTGGTCCATATAATGCAGCAGATGCAGCACTCTTAAGGACCGTGATGTCCTGAATATCTTCCGGAGAAATTGAATTCAGGTAAGCAATACTGACCGGTGAACCATCGAGTACAAACATGGGCTGGTTATTACCTGTCAATGAACGTATGCCTCGTATATTTATTTTCGAATTTTCAAATACGCCACTATTTGTTGTTGTAATATTTAAACCGGAAATTTTCCCATTCAACGCCTGTTGAACATTCGTGGAATTTGCCTGGGTGATAAATTTATCCTTAATTGTTGTCGCCGCATAACCAACTTCCCGTTCCTGTCTTTTAATGCCAAGAGCGGTAGCTACAACAACAACCTCTTCCATTTGCCGTGTATCGGATTCCAACTTTACAATCATGTTGATTTTTGCCTCAACTTCGATTGTTTTCATACCAACATACGTAAAGATAAGCGTTTTCGCATTTCCCGGCAAATTGATTTTAAATTTCCCGTCCGTATCGGTAATGGTACCTACTGTTGTACCTTTTACCATGACAGTAGCTCCAATAACAGGCTGCCCATCATCTGCGGAAAACACATTTCCCGAAATAGATTTTGACTGAGCGTTAACCAAGCCTATACCTATCAAAAACAGGCAAGATAATAAGAACGTTAGTTTTCTCATACGTTTAACATTTTGTTAGTTATTTTTCTATAATTTGCATATATAACAGCATAAATCCATTTTTGTTTTCATATTTAAAAACATAAGTATTAATTTAACACTTATTCTTTGTTGATAAATAGAAATTATATGTCCATTTTTCATATCATATTGAAATTATATTTTTAAAAATGGATACATTCAGAAAGTACACAAAATAATGACAAATCAAAATTACACATTACATTATTGATATAATGCACAATATGTAACTATATTACAGCACATTACATAATCATAAATATTACTGCTATATAATTTCTATACATAACAGATTAATACCATAATTGTTTAACATCACATTTAATATATTTCACAATAAATTAATTTCAATTTGTTTAATTAAACGTATACTAACACAATCTATTGGATATTTTCAATCATTCTATTTTCGATCATTATTTTGAATTCATTGATTATAGTTTGCCGCTTTTTTTAAGGATATAGATAGTTGATGGCTCATTGGTTTTACGAAAGACATATACAATAATGATATTTAATTACAGGCCATTATAGGAAGTCAGAAGAGGGTATGAAGTGGAATATAAAATAGAACAGAATGAGACACAAGAGCTCATTCATTTGAGCCTATAATAAGTTTTTTCAGGCGGTAAATGAAACGTCATTTTAAACACTTATCAATACTTTATTTCAGCAAAAGAAAAATGAATGTTTAATACTGGAAAAGATATATTTAATCAGGAAAGAGAATAGTGACTTTACATAAAAAAGGCTGTCCACATTTTAAATGGGACAGCCTTTTTAAGTGAAGTTATCGGATTTTATTACTTGAAGGCAATAAATGTTTCATCCTCAGCCCAACGGGTACGACGGTAACCATCAACTAAGAAAGTAACCCCTCCGGAGACCTTTGATTTGGTTATTTTAAACGAAATCCTGTCGCTCATTACACCTGATGGCATAAGTACCGAACTAAGCGTTACTTTTCCTTCAGTAATAGTTATTGTATCAAGGACAGCAGCGGTAGTTGTATTTATATTTTGAACAATACCTGTAGTTGAAAACGACAACGAAGGAACATCACACGTAATTTTTGACAATATCGTCTTTGGAGTTGATCCGGTTGTAATAAAAGTTGGTATTGCCGAAGTTGTTCTTACCCAAATTTGATTTGTTGCATTATCTGACGTATTAAATGTTCCAAATGTATACATCGCAGCTTTATTGACTAACGTGTCAGCTTTCAGATTTCTGATACGCACTCTCCATTCACCACTTAAAGGATAGACAGGAGAATACTCTACCTTCGGATCAGAATATGTTTCGCAGCTCGTTAACGAAACCGCTAAAACACAAAATAAAAATATTGATTTTATTATTGATTTCATATTTGTTATTTTTAAAATGATTAACCTGTTACTTTTATAGGAATTGAATGTCAATTCTCTCTGGTAAAGGTTATACACTTAGTTGTTTTTTAATTCAGATATTACTTGTGCCACCACATTTTAGTATCCAATGGAATTACTGCTGGTGTATTCGGATTATAATCGGACGATGTTTTAGGCAACAGGAATCTGTAAGGAAAATGCCCGGCTGTCAAGACGGAGCCCAAAGAAGGTGCCAACGTTCCAATCACATAACTAGGATTCATATTTGCAATACGGGTTAAATCGGTTACGGGTTGTGTTCCCAGTGCAGGTATACCTGTACGGCAAATATCGAAAAATGCATTCCATGAATCTGTGCGGGTTGAAGACACCCATTTCTGCATTAAGATACTGTTTAACATGGAGGGTAGATCGGTAGCATTAAATACATATGCACCACCAGCTGCAACAAAAGTTGTTCCATCAAGTCCCCAACGCGAGAATGCACCTTTTACTGCCGTGTCGTAGGCAGTTTTTGCATTCACACTATTTCCTAGTCTTGCCCATGCTTCAGCCTGTAAGAAACTACTTTCTACAGCAGATGCAAAATATACAGGATCGGTGGCTGCCAGAACAGCTCTGGAAGAACATGCCTGAGGGAATACAGTTGAACTCAATGCACCGTTACCATAGGATCCCTGATCCACACCTCTGTAAAATGGGGTAAGATTTGCCGGAACGGCAATAAGTGTATCCTTTTTAGGAGCAATTCGTGCCAAAAGCATTTGAGTAGCTGGTTCACAAAACTTAGCTATACGAGGATCGTTGTAGTTTTTTAAATATGCCACTAATGTTTCACTGATACGAATGTTTGACGTTGTATTCAATTTACGACGGTCATTTTCATACAGCGGATTTGACTTGTTTTCAGCATCGATAAACTGTGTCATTTTTGCATCGGTTGTAAGCAAATCGCCTTCAGTAAGCAAAGCCTGGATAGCTGCCTGATTTTTTGTAAAATCACGCATCAGGATTTTCAACTTCAATGTTTTAGCAAATTTTACCCATTTGGCAATATCTCCGCCAAATAACATATCTTTTGCACCCATAGATGTTGCAACTGCTAAAGCAGAGTCTTTATGAGCTACAGCATCATCCAGAATGGCAATAATACCAGCATCTACCGCTTTAGGGTCATCAAATTTTGGAGTCAGATTAGCGTCTCCCAATAAAGCCTGGGAGAAAGGAATTTGTTCATACAAACTTACCACCATATTAAAATTAAATGCGGTCATTACTTTTGCAGCAACCCAATAGTTCCAGGCGCGTTCAGTTTCCGATTGCGAAATTGCACGTTTTAAATCCGGTAAAGCACCAGCGTAAACTGCTGACCAGTAGCGGGTAAAATACGTACTGTTATTAGCCAGGTTATACTGATCAATTGTAGTATATTGCTGAGAAGTATTGTTCTGTGCATAATGTTGTGCCCAAAGAGCACCGGTTAATTGCACATCTGCCCCTAATACTGAAGCCGACCATGCGGTACCGGAAGCAAACAATAAGGGTGTACTTGCTGTTGCGGGATAGTTTGGATCTTTGTTAATATCCAGATAGTTGGTACAGGCTGAAAACAATACAGCGACCAAAGATAACCCCAAGAAATAATTTATTATTTTTTTCATAAGGAATATATTTTTGTAAGATAGCGATCAAAATTATAAAAAATAAATCTGATCTGCTATCTTTAATGAATTAAAAATTAAGTTTAAGAGATACCCCAAGATTACGAACAGAAGGAGCAGACGAAAACTCTCCAAAATTGGACGTAATATCGTTCCCATAATTGGATTGATCAGGATCCACAAAATTATTTTTTGCAGCTGTCCACATAAGCAGGTTCCTTCCAATGACACTGAATTGAGCATCGGTTAATGGAGTCTTTGCCAACAATTTCTTAGGGAAATTATAACTTAACGAAACTTCTCTCAGTTTCACATAGGTTCTTGGTAATACTGCATTTCCTTCCAACGCTTTATTACTTGACGAATAATTCCAATAATTCAACACCCCACTGGTAGTCATTAAAGGTATATCATTGTCAGCATAAACACCTGTTGAAACAATTTTTACTGAATTAGGAACCAAAAATGGTTGGCGGTCATTAAACATGGTGTTTGTACCATTACCATTCCAGTCGAGCATACGGGCAGTGTTGCTATAAAAATAACCTCCCTGGCGATAATCGAATACAGCACTTAATGAGAATGATTTATAAGTCCAGCTGGTTGTTAATCCCATGGTAAAATCAGGATTTGATGAACCAATAGTTTTATAGGCATTCGCTACAGTTAGAGGTATTCCACTTGAGTTTACCACTGTTTTTCCAAAATAGGGTGATTTTGTATCCGTTACAGTCTGGGTCAAAGGAACCTGGAAAATACCTACCGGCGAACCTTTCAACATCACATATGTAACATCATAAGCACTTGTCCACAAATAATTATCTACATTATCCCAAAGTTCTTTGACAAGACTCCAGTTTTTTGCAAATGTCACTCCCAATGCCCATTCAAAATCTTTAGTTTTTACAGGCGATCCGTAAAGATGAATTTCAAGACCCTTATTGTTGATCCAACCTACATTTCTTACCTTAGTGGTATATCCTGACTCAGGAGAAATACCTGCTGGAATAATCTGATTCTTTGTATCTTTGTTGTACAAAGCAACATCAAGTCCCAGACGATTGTTTAACATTTTCATATCCAACCCAATTTCTGCTTCCGTTGAAATTTCAGGTTTTAGATCCTGGTTTCCAAGTGTGTTCGATTCTGTTAAACCGGACACTCCACTAACTGGTAAATAAAGATTTCCAAAACCTAAAGAAATTTGCGTCGGTTGAAATTTATTGTTGGTAAGATACACACTGGCATCATTACCTGTTTGACCCAAACCGCCACGTAATTTCAAAAAATTCAACGTTTCACTTTTCAGTGATTTTACAGCATCTGTCAGGATAACCGAAGCATTGGCACCACCATAGAAAAAGCTGTTTTTGCCTACTGGTAGTGTCGACGACCAGTCATTTCTGGCAGACAATCCTAAAAACGCCCAATCTTTATAGGATATATCGCCTTGTAAAAAGACACCTATTAACCTTCTGTTGTAACTATAATTGTAATTTGTCGATCTGTTTGGATTCTGATTAATTGTTGGTGCAGAGGTTCCGTTATAAAGACTATACCACAGTGGAACATCCAACGCATTCTGCATGGCATCAATTTCATATTTACTTTGTTGATTCAAGTTCCATCCGGCATTACCGGTAACACGGAAATCAGATCCTAATGAATAATCAGCCGTTAAGAGAGCAGTTGCATCGATTTGACCAAAAGTAAAGTTATCTTCTTCGTAGTTTCCCGGAATATCCAGGGGAGCGTAATTACTCTGCCAACCTGTTGTTGAATGAATCAACTGGGCAGACCAGCTTTTTGCCCGTGAATTCGTAAAGTCACCTCCAACACGTCCCAATGCTTTCAAACCGGGAATAATGTCGTAACTTAATTCCACTTTCCCATATACACGGTCATCCTGATATCTGCTTTGGTTATTTGCAATAATCCAATACGGATTTGTTGCGTAACCGGTATAATAGTTATCCGTATTATTGTATGGGTTATTTATATCTTTCAAATCGGTTAGTCTTACATCAACCGGATTCTGGATAATATCCTGAAACATAGTAGCACCAGTGGCTCCACCTTGTCCATCTCTTACCTGGTTGATATCTTTACGAACATAATTAACATCTATGTTTGCATGGAACTTTTTATAGTTCGCATCTCCACGGAAAGAAAGTGTGTTACGTTTGTAGGTGTCTACATTCGAAGGCAAAACACCATCTGACGATACATTGTTGTACGAAAATACAAATGATGTGAATTGATTTCCTGCTGAAATGCTGATATTGTTGGTCAGTTCAAGTCCGTTTTCATAGAAATCATTCAGGTTATTCTTAACATACGAAAATGGTTTCACACGTTGAACACCTGCAGGATCATAAATGCCTTTCGAATTCAATGGTGCACCCCATTTACGTTGCATACCATCCAATGCCGGTCCCCATGAACCATTTTCACCTAAACCCGGCTCAGGAGTACCCGCCTGGTTAAGTAAAGGCCATCCCTGTCCAAATTTGTTTTGGTATTGTGGAACACGCAGTACATTTGATACTGTTGCAGCACCGCTATAGGATACTTTTATTTTTGAATCGGAAGTTCCGCGTTTGGTTGTAATAACAATAACACCATTGGCAGCACGTGAACCATAAAGTGCAGTAGAAGAAGCACCTTTTAAAACAGTTACAGAAGCTACATCATCCGGGTTAATATCACCAGCCTGGTTACCAAAGTCAACTGCCTGATTGGTTTGTCCGGAACCCATAAATGAATTCTGGATTGGAATACCATCAACAACATATAAAGGTTGATTGTTGCTAAATGATGTGATTCCACGAATAATTACTTTTTCAGATGATCCCGTTCCACCGGAACTTGAAATATTTAAACCTGCTACTTTACCAGTCAAGCCACCTGTTACTGAAACCGGTGTTGCACGGTTCAATTCATCAGCCTTAACGGTAGAGGCAGCATAGCCTAGACTCTTTTCAGATCGTTTGATACCCATTGCCGTAACAATGACTTCGTCAATCTGTCTGGAATCTGTTTCCAGTTTAATTTCCTGATTGTTTTTGGCTTCAACATCAACTGTCTTCATACCAACATACGATATAACAAGTGTTTTTGCAGTTCCGGGTACATTGATTTTAAATTTCCCGTCTACATCAGTAATGGTACCAAGAGTTGTACCTTTTACTACTACAGTAGCTCCAATAACAGGTTGCCCATCATCCGCGGAAAATACTCTTCCCGAAATGGATTTTGTTTGAGCATTAACCAAACCTAAACTTACCATGAGAAGGCAAGCCAATAAGAACGTTAGTTTTCTCATAAATTTAACATTTTGTTTATTAATCTTCTTTAATTTGCGTTTGTTTCCAGTGAGTTCATTTAATCAGTTTGCAAAAATAAAGTATTAATAATTAAAAAACAAGTGTTTTTGATGACAAATAGAAAATATATGCAGATTTTTTGTGTCAGATTGTAGGCAAACTGCATTTGACATATTAAAAGCCCACCCAATTAACGCCATTTAACTATTTTAACAAGCAGTTTTATGACTGATATTGTGCATTTTAAACCTTATAAAAAAGCCAATTTCAGCCTGATCGTAATATTTGTTAATAAACAGAAATATAAACTCCTGAAAAGAAACTTTTTTTATCTAAACACACATTTAACACTTAAGACAGCACACAAACCAACAATCTGAGCCTGAAATTAAGCAAAAACATAGCATTTAAAGAAATTTTTCTTCATATTGTACCCTATTTAATCCTGCAACTTACAATTAGAAACTGATTCTTATCATATTTGAATTGTAGGAAATATGCTTTTTTATACAATATAACTGTTAAAATGGATGAATTCAACACGGAACTTTCATTGTAATCAATTGCAAATGGAACCAGAAAATAAATAAGGTTGAATCCTTTCTTCAGCCTCAATTAATATCCGAAAAATTGCTAGTATTTGAGGATGGATGAAAAATCTGTTTAATAAAGAAAAAATAGCAAATATTTAATCTAAGTATGATTCTACGATTACAAATAAGACCTTGTAAGATAATATCTGATCTGCAATCACACAATATCCTGAGTTCGGGTTAATAAACGGTATTCAACTTTCCGGAGTGTTCCGCCATTGATCGGGTCGTTCAATACTCATGCAAAGTCAATGCTAATGAAACAGGGTGTTATTCCGGCATTCTTTGACGCTTTCAGTCTGTTGTTAGGGCTTCTTGTCATTAATTCAGACTACACCTCCATAAACCGGCAATCTCCGCCTGTGGAGTGTTAGGGTGCGATTAACCTATAGCATGCCATCATGTGACAAACTCCAGGATGAAAATATTTAATTATTTTCAAGTTATTGATCAAAATTATGCCGAAGAGGAACTGAAGAAAGTCTACAAAAAAACACAGAAGGATTCCAAATAATCAATTTAGACAGAACTACCAGTATATAAAAATCAAAAAAAGCTGCCCAAATTATTTGGACAGCCTTTTTTAAATTAAAATTACTTTTTTAGTATTTATCCCAGAAGATTTTAGTTGTTACCTTATCACCTCCTGCTCCTAATGCTTTAGCTGCTTCATTGTATCTGGCGGCATTTAAAGTTTGTTCATTTACAGGGAAAGTAAAACGAACAGGTATATCAGTATAGGAGGTGATAGATGTAGGCAAATTAAATATAGGATAATCCAATCTTCTCCAGGTTGTATAGCCTTCGAGTCCTCGCGTATAATTCGCTAACCACGATTGCAGACCAATTTTTTGTTTCCACGTAGTTCCAGTAGCAGTTGCATAAGCAACTTCAGGTTTTGCCAAATAAGCTGCCAATCCACTTGTTCCCCAGAATTCAAATGAAGATTTAATTCCTTCATTATAATACTGTGCTGCAGTAAGTGGAAGAGTATATCCTCTTTCTTTTGCTTCTGCCAGATAAAATTGAATTTCAGTATATGTCAACATTATACCTTGAAAGTTTGGAGCCTGAATCGCATCCGCAATGTGTGATGATTGACTAAATGAATTTAAATACCCGTATTGGCCTCCTTTATATGCAAGTTTTACAACTCCTGCGACTGTAGATGTATCAACCTGTGTAAAATAGCTTGACAATCTTGGGTCTTTTAAAGAATTCATAATATCAATCATAGTATTTGAAGCTACAAAATCATGACGTCCAGTAGCAATTAGATCTACATACAACTGATTATAGTTTGGTGAAGAAGTCAGGTAATTCATCAAACAATTATCGGCATTCGATGTAAAGCATTTGCCGGCAGCTGATTCAACAGCTGCTTTGGCAGTTGCGTTATCAGCATCAGCAATGGTAATTGCCATTCTGATTTTTAATGAATTTCCAAATTTCACCCAGGCAGCTGCATCTCCACCATAATATAAGTCTGCACTACCAAAACTTCCTGAATTTGCATCCAGGTTTGTCAATGCAGCATCCAATCTTTTAAATAAATCAGCATATATTGCCGCACCATCATCATATTTTGGATAAACATTATTTATATCTAAAGCCTGCGAATAAGGAACCATTCCAAAAACATCGACTAATTGAGAATAAATATAGACATCTAACATTTCGATAATCTGCAATTTATTCTTTTTGGCAGCTTGTTGAGATGCAACAACATCGGTAGCGTTGATTAATCTGGCTGATTCTTTTAAATCCGTCAATACACGCATATATAGCCTCAAATATATATTAGCAGGAATATTACGGGTAATTAAATCATAATTTGCTTCATCAACATATGTTGTTTCAGTCCAGTATTGTGACATCAATTTGAAAATATTAATGTTCACATTCGTATTATTTACATAATCCGATAGCTCTTTTTGCGCATTTGAGAAGAGCGATTCCCCCGGTACAACTGCAGGATTCTTTTTGTCTGTATTAAAATCTGCAAATTGATCTGTACATCCGGAAAGCACGGAAATAAAAACAATTAGTATAATAGTTATCTTTTTCATATACATAAATTTTTAAAATTCTAAGTTTACTGTAAATCCTACATTACGTGTAGCTGGCATAACTCCGGATTGCCATCCCTGAATATTACCTGAACTCTGGCTGGCTTCAGGATCTGCATAAGGAAGATTCTTTGAAATAATCCATAGATTCGAAGCTACAATCCCAACCGAAGCATTTGTCAAATACAATTTACTTATTAAACGTTTAGGCAAGTTATAATTTAATGTTACTTCTCTTAATTTGATATAAGAAGCATCATAAACGAATTTCGCATTCGGATTGTAAGCCCATCCATCTGCACCATAATTCTGGTTATTCACACGTACCGTATTTGGAGATCCATCAGCCAAAACTCCGGGATTGATAGTACCACCACTGGTAGGAGCATAACCGGATGCAATCTTAAGAGCAGTTGTAGCTGCATTTGGATTATTGTATACAATAGCATCACGCATAGGATTTCCTAAATCATTTGAACCTACCGATGAAGCATATATTCCGGTACCAGTACCATACCATTGATCAAGTGAGAAAATATCACCACCATGTTGTACATCAATCAAGAAACTAAAAGAAAAATTCTTGTACGTAAGCGTATTACTTATACCGCCATTCCAGTCTGGTGTTACATTTCCAATTACCTGGTCATTGGTAGCTGATTTCAGATAACGACCGGTTGTTCCTGAAACTGTTTTCTGTCCGTTTGTATAAACGAAATCAGATCCCATAATTGCTCCGTAAGCTTCTCCAACTCGTGCATTAATAGAAACACCACCTCCTAAACTTGCAATTTGAAGATTAGTTACCTGATTGCCTGTTTCGTCTGTGAATAATGAAATAACTTTATTCTGATTCTTTGAAAAGTTTAGACGAAGATCCCATTTAAAATCTTTCGTTCTAACCGGAGTTACATATACAGATGTCTCAATACCCTTATTTTCAAGTTCCCCTGCATTAACCCATTTTGACGAATAACCTGTTGCATACGAAACCGAAACCGGCATTAATTGATTAATGGTATTATTTTTATACAAAGCAAGATCAAATCCTAATCTGCTTTTAAAGAAATTCATTTCTAATCCACCTTCCAACGCACGTTGACGTTCAGGTTTCAGATCTGAATTTAGTTTCGTATTTGGAACTGTTACCAATGAATTACCACTAAATGGTGCATTTGCAACATAAGTATCTTTTACACTTAATGCCGGTGCACTGCTACCTACTTCTGCATAATTCAATCTTATCTTTCCTAATGTAAGCCAATCCTGCTTAATTAAATTTGAAAAAAGATAACTACCGGTAACCGAGGGATAAAAATAGGCATTGTTTTTCACCGGTAAAGTTGATGATTGATCCCGACGTATTGTTGCATCTAAGAAATATGTATTATCATATCCGAAGGACACACTACCATAAATACCATTAACACCAATTTGTAATAACGATTCTTCAGGAGGAAGCATCGCATCAACGCTATTACTTAGTGCATATACACCTGCCACAGAAAGACCATTGTTTGTGGATGCATAAACACTTTCACTGCTGTTCCTGCGAATATTAGTACCAAGTATTGCTGTTAAATCTAATTTTTCAGAGATTGTTTTGTGATAATTCAACATGAAATCTAAGTTTGATTCAGTAAATGCCTTTGTATATCGGGAATATCCGGAAGTTACATTAGATCTTCCAACACCAAATTCGCCAGCACTTGAACCAATAGCTTTCCGTTCTTCCTGCAATTCATTATACGTATCAATTGAGAATCGTCCCATTGCCTTTAAATCACTTGTAATTTTCCAATCCAATTGAGCGTAGCCAATTAATCGACCTCTGCCATCTGTTTCATAATTATTGTTACGTAACCAATATGGGTTATCCCAATAAGCAGCAGAGCCATCATCCCATGCTACACGATTCCAGGTAGCATTTGTACCTGTCAAATCAAACATTTTCTTTTGCATTCCCATATCAACATTTACCTCAAACCATTGACGGAAACTTGACATAATATTGTCATTATAACCTGTAGATGGACGACCTTTACCCGCTGTGTTAATATAATTTGCCGAAGTAGTTATCTTTAAATTATCAGTTATATTAAGTGATCCATTAAATGTAGCATTGTTTTTTGTTAACTGGCTATTCGGAACAACTCCTTTTTGATCAAAATTAGTGTACGAAAAGCGGTAAGTTGAATTTTTATCACCTCCGGAGATATCAATATTGTTCGTTGTGCTTACTCCTGTTTCGAAAAATGTTTCCGGTCCATTTGCTCCTGCAACCCAAGGTGTAGCTTTTCCATAATTAGGTGATTTAGGATCAAAAGAATCCCATTGATACACCTTTAGACTAGGATCGAATTTTTCACCACGTGATGCATCTTCATAATATGGTGTGGTATAGTCGATTGTTCCATCACCATTCACATCTGCATAATGTTCAAGACCCGGATGTGCACCATCGCTATAACCTGTCATGGCATATCCTGCACCATATTCTTTTTGGTAGGTTGGAAAAGTACTTTTATCTATCTGGCTAACTGTCACGTTTGAACTTACTTTTACGTTCATTGTTCTTACATTCGCTTGCTTTCCTTTTTTAGTTGTGACTAAAATCACACCATGTGAAGCACGTGATCCATAAAGGGCTGTAGCAGCAGCACCTTTCAATACACTCACCGATTCAATATCGTTTGGATTGATATCAGAAGCGGCATTACCGTAATCATAGCCACTACGGCCTGTCAATTGACCTGAATTATTGTCATTCGTGTTATCTACAGGAATTCCGTCTACGACAAATAATGCCTGATTATTTCCGGTCAATGAAGAAGATCCACGAATTATGACATTAGTTGATCCTCCAAAGTTTGTATTATTCTTAATTTGAATACCTGAAATTTTACCCGAAAGAGAAGTTATAAAATTATCAGATTTTACCTTATTTACATCATCTCCACTTATTTCCTGGACAGAATAACCCAAAGATTTCTTATCCCTGGTAATTCCCAAAGCTGTAACAACAACTTCATTAAACAAGTTATCCTCTGATACCAGCTGAATAACAAGGTCGTTTTTCGCCTCAATTTCAACTGTTTTCATACCAACATAGGAAATCAAAAGATTTTTTGCATTTCCTGGCAACGTGATTTTAAATACACCCTCAGTATTTGCAATTGTACCAACTGTGGTGCCTTTTACCAATATTGTTGCGCCAATTACTGGTTGCCCATCATCCGCAGAAATCACTTTCCCCGAAATAGATTTTGATTGAGCATTAACCAGACCCAAACCTACCAGAAACAGGCAGGCAATTAAGAACGTTAGTTTTCTCATAAATTTAACATTTTGTTTATTAATCTTCTTTAATTTGCGTTTTTTCAATTTCAAGGGTGCAAAAATACAGTTTTAAACGATAGGAAACAAGTGTATTTGTTGACATATTGCAAGATTATGCAGATAATTGCTATCATATTGCTATTATTTTATCCTTTTTGCAATCACAAAGAACGATTAAATACATTTTTTAGTGAAAACACAATTTTATACGCATTTGATTATAAGAGAAATAGAATCCATATATGAAAACATCTGAATTATCATCCGCATTATTTTAATTAATTAAAACATTTTGACATCAACTATAAATAATTAAAAATAATCGAATATTTAACGTTTAAATTTTACAAATACGTCTTCGAAATGACATAACAATATCTTTTTGTATGGTTTTTCTTTATATTTAGTGCATTTAGGTTAATTTCAAACAAAACATAGACATTCGAAGATATTCAAAACATTATTCAAAACCATTATTGTTAGATGGCAGTGTAATTAGCAAATAAAAAACCACCAATTTTTCGCAATTAATATTCACCAGTAGAAAAAAGATATAGATTATTTTTATAGTAGCAGAGCGGGTCTTTATCACGGAGCTTTAGCGTAGTGATAAAGACCCGCTCTGCTACATTTTTTTTTGATCAGGAGTAAATATATTTTTACGATTCTCCATACGGTAGCTTTGTCCATCGAGCTTCACAACTTCACAATGGTAGAGTATTCTATCCAACAATGCAGTTGCCAATACTTCATCATCCATTGTTTCGGCCCATTGCTGGGGTGATTTGTTGGTGGTGATAATCAACGAACACTGTTCGTGCAAGTGATTGATAAGATTAAATAAAGCTACTGCCTCATTCTTTTTGATTGGAAAAAGCATAATATCATCAATGGCAATTAAATGTGCTTTCAAATACCGGTTGTAGGCAGTAAGCGCACTGGTTGTTATTTCTTTCATTCTAAGGATGTTGACTAAATCCTCCATGGTTGTAAAGTAAGCTTTATAGCCTCTATCAACGGCATCATTTACTAATCCGGCTGCAATAAAGGACTTACCAGTTCCGCTTGGTCCCATAAGTACCAGATTATACACCTGATCTACCCACAACATTTGCCGCAGTTCCTTCATCTGATGCTCAGAGATACTTGAGGATACTTTGTAGTTGTAGTATGCCAAATCATGATGACGAGGTAAGTGTGCAAGTTTGATTCGACGCTCCAAGTCTGATTGCCTACGCTGTAGAACTTCTTGTTCCAATAAGTTGTGAGTGAAGTCCAGATAACCCGGTTTGTCTATTTGAGCAGTACGGATAATCTGTTCAGCCTGATTGCGTATCATAGAAAGACGCAAATACTCGGCATTCTGTTTTATTTGTTTTATCTGATCCATCATTGCATAATTTTTTGATAGGTGTTTATCTGACTTTTTTGCGGTTCGTAATCGCTCTTGTTTGTTGCTGTGCTTTTTATTTCTATATAAGGCGTTGGTGTAGCTTTGTAAACCAGACTTTCTTTTTGATAGAAAAGAGCTGTCTGCACAAATGTATTTGCATTGTAGGACGCATTTTCGACACAAAAGCGAGCTGCTTTCTCAATATATGAACGTTCTATTCCTACAGTTTTTGTTTTCAACATCTGGAGGTTATCCCGCAAATAACGATGTTTGTCTGTTGACAGCTTTTCAATAAATAGAGTGCACTCTGGTATGCTGCTAAACAGTTCATTTACTTCTGATTTTAAAACCTCCAGGCTATGGCTTTTGTCTCGCTTATGATCTGTATTGCGGATAGTGAGTCCACGTTCGGAAGATAACTTGTGCGTAGTCAAAAGACTTTTGTCATTTGCATAGAGATAAAGAGTCTCATTCTCAGCTTTCAAAAAGACAATTGTATCTGCCCCTTGATATGTATTTAATGGCAAAGTATAGAAATTACTTTTGTAACTAACGGTATTATCCTTACGCACCTTGTAAGGCAAAAGATTTTCATTTATAGCAATCTGTTTATAGTAAGGGTGAAGATAATTTCGTTCAATAAGCCATTCTTGTTGTGGTATTTTCATGATTCCGGCATGCATTTTACCATTCCCGGTGCGTATTAACCATTCTATTACTGAATCGTTTAGTGTTCTTTCATTCATATAAGTGCGCCCACGAAGAAAATTCTTCTTGACAAACCCAACTACATTTTCAACCTTGCCTTTACTCTCAGGGTCTGCTTTGCGACAAAATACTGGCGTAAATATCATATCGGAACTGTAAAGCTGAAACTCCTTGGTTAAAATCAAATCCCCAAGATTTTCATCAACCATTAAAACTCGATCCTGGTCGTAGAGTATCTTGTCCGGTTGACCTTCAAAATACTCAAAGGCGTGATTATGTGCCTCTATTGTTGTATTGGTTGTAAAAGGTTTGTCTTGAAAATAGACGAACTTCTGACGGGAACGACTCAATATCATTACAAAAAAATGAACTTTCCGCCTACCACCATCTTTACAGAGCATATTAAAACTACCAAAATCCGCTTGTGCCTGATCACCATAGGCTGTCTCAGGCAATTTTTCATACTGCCGAAATGACTTGGACTGTGTTTTGGGAATGGCAAATTCTCTGCGAATCTGCTCTACAAAATTATAAACCGTCTTGCTATGTACATTCGGTAGATCCGGGTAATGTTCTTTTAACCAGTCTTCTACCTGAGAGGCTGACAGATAGGGGTGAGATTCCAATGTCATTTTTACAAAATTGCTATATTCCTTTAGCTTCCTGGGGCGATGTTGAACAATCGAAATCCAATCTAAAAATGATTGTTCATCCATGCATAAATACTTACGTACTGTTGAACGATCTAAGTCTAATTCAACTGAAATCTGACTCTTATTAAGTCCTTTTGAATTTAATTCTTTAACTTTGTACCACATAAATGCTTTTTTAAAGTGTTGTGTAAGAGTCTTCATTATTCTGTGTGTTGGTTTACACAAAGATGAAGACTCTTTTTATTTCTTTTGCACTTACTGGTGATTTCTAATTGCGAAAATATGAGGAAACAAAATTACTAATTACATCCGTGTTCCGTTGTTATTAAGATTGGAACTTTGAGCATTTGGAATAATAAATCAAAACAATGATTGATATGCCAATCAACGAATCAACTAATCAACCTCCCGATTGCTTTCGGGAAACTAATTAACCAATTACCTAATTAACTAATTAACCAATTCAGGAGAACAACCAGACATTGCCGAAGACATTTGGGCAAGAAGCTATGTTTTTATATTCAAAATTGTGTTGTATAACATGGATTAAGTTATACATAAATCAAAAAACAAGTGTTTCCTTTACACTTGTTTTAAATACACAAACTATAGCAGGTAGATTATACACATAAATTGCTATATATTAAACTTTTATATATTATTCAATTTAATTTGAAATTTATACATTATTTTTAATGAGTGCATCATTTTATCAAAATAAAGACAGTTTTTTAGTTGCGGTTGATTGTATAATTATTGGTTTTCGGGATAATGAATTGCATATTCTGGTAGCACGCAGGCCCTTTGAGCCTTTTAAAGGTGGGTGGTCGCTGATGGGAGGATTTGTGAATGCTCCTGAAAATATCAAAGAAGCAGCAAAAAGGGTTGTCGGTGAATTTACCGGAATAGACGACATCTACCTGGAACAGGTCGGTGCCTACGGGGATATCGACCGGGACGTGGAACGTGTCATCTCAATTGCCTATTACGCGTTGGTGGACATCGATCAATTTGACACCTCCTTAGCCAAAAAATATGATGCCCGCTGGGTAAAAATCACACAGTTGCCCGACCTTATTTTCGACCATAACATGATGGTGAAAGATACGATTGTCCTTTTGCAACGACGAACAGCAGTCAAACCGATCGGGTTCAATTTACTGGGCGACCGGTTTACACTGCCCACATTGCAGTGTTTATACGAATCGATCTATCAGGAAATGATCGACAAACGCAATTTCCGCAAGAAATTGTTAACAATGGATATCCTTGAAAAATTAGATGAAAAGGATAAAGGCTCTTCTAAAAAAGGGGCATTCTACTATCAATTCAACAAAGAAAAATACGATCAGTTAATTGAACAGGGGCTGCATTTTTCACTATAATTTTTCTTGCAGGCAACCTTCACACCGATATACAAATTATTAAAACCAGGAGTTATGTTAGAGTCATTAAAATCAGAAGTATTCAAAGCCAACCTTGATTTGGTAAAACATGGATTGGTAATATTTACCTGGGGAAATGTCAGTGCCATTGACCGTGCCACAGGATTAGTGGTTATTAAGCCTTCAGGAGTTTCATATGAAGAAATGAAAGCAGACGATATGGTGGTTGTTGATTTGGAGGGGAAAATAGTAGAAGGAAAAATGAAACCATCATCCGATACAGCGACCCATCTGGCTCTGTACAGGGCATTCCTTACCATCGGGGGAATTGTTCATACCCATTCAACGTATGCCACTTCATGGGCACAGGCAGGCATGGATCTTCCGAATATCGGAACCACCCATTCCGACTATTTCAGCGATGCCATTCCCTGTACACGCGACATGACCCAACATGAAGTGGAAGGAGAATATGAACTTGAAACGGGCAATGTGATCATCGAACGCTTTAAAGGAATGAATCCCGATTTTATACCGGGGGTACTGGTCAAAAACCACGGCCCTTTTGCCTGGGGAAAAAATGCCCACGACGCGGTACACAATGCCGTAGTAATGGAACAGGTAGCCAAAATGGCGTACATTTCGTATGGAGTGAATCCTGACCTGACAATGAGCAACCATTTGATAAAAAAACATTTTTATCGCAAACATGGACCGGGAGCTTATTATGGTCAGTGATTGGTTAATTGGTTAATTGGTTGATTAAGTTGAATAAGTTGATTGGTTGACCGGGAAAGAAGAAATATTAAGAGGCATAAGTAATTCATGCGGTTTAGAAATTGAGTAGTTCGTAATGTATTTAAATATAATCAATTGGAAATTTAAAATCAAATCAAATATTATACACATGAAAAAAACATTTCTTGCTCTTATTTGTATTTTAACCTTTTCAGCAACAGCACAAACCGGTACATCTAAAATTACCATTCAGGCCGACAAGGGCACAAATATCATTAACAAAGAAATTTACGGCCAGTTTGCCGAACATTTGGGTACCTGTATTTACGGAGGTATCTGGGTAGGCGAAAATTCACCGATCCCGAATACAAAAGGATACCGGAATGATGTACTGAATGCACTGAAAGAATTGCACATACCGGTATTACGCTGGCCGGGAGGTTGCTTTGCCGACGAGTACCACTGGATGGACGGAATAGGACCCCGGGAGAAACGACCAAAGATGGTAAACAACAACTGGGGCGGAGTGGTCGAAGACAACAGCTTTGGTACCAATGAATTCTTTAATCTTTGTGAAATGCTCGATTGCGAGCCTTATCTGAGCGGTAACGTAGGCAGCGGAACGGTAGAAGAACTTGCCAAATGGGTGGAATATATCACTTCAGCCGGTGACAGTCCTATGGCGAGAATACGCCGCCAAAACGGCAGGGAGAATCCATGGAAACTGAAATACATTGGGGTTGGTAACGAAAGCTGGGGATGTGGGGGTAGCATGACACCCGAATACTATTCCGACCTGTATCGCCAGTATTCAACTTATTGCCGTGAGTATGATGGTAACAAACTCTTCAAAATTGGTAGTGGTGCCAGTGACTATGACTATAACTGGACGGAAACATTAATGAAAAACGTTGGCAACCGGATGCAGGGTGTTTCGTTACATTACTACACCTGTAAAGGCTGGAATGGAAGCAAAGGCTCAGCAACTAAGTTCGATATATCCGAGTATATGTGGACCATGGGGAAATGCCTGGAAATTGAAGACGTTATAAAAAAACACATTGCCATCATGGATAAACATGATCCGCAACGCAAAGTAGGTTTAATGGTGGATGAATGGGGTACATGGTGGGATCAGGAACCTGGCTCTCATTCGGCACTTTATCAACAGAACTCAATGCGTGATGCTTTTGTAGCTGCATTAACACTGAACATATTCAACAAATATACGGAGCGTGTAAAAATGGCGAATATTGCCCAGGTGGTAAATGTGTTGCAGGCAATGATATTGACAGATGGACCTAAAATGGTTTTGACGCCATCGTACTATGTTTTCAACATGTACAAAGTTCATATGGGGGCAACAAACTTACCGATTGACATTCAATGTGATTCACTGGTATCGGGCGATAAGAAATTTGCATCGGTCAGTGCTTCGGCTTCAAAGGATTCGAAGGGTACGATTCATATTACGCTTGCCAATATTGATCCTGACAAAGAACAAAAAATTGAGATAGACCTGGCGAAAATAAAAATCATAAAAGTTTCAGGAACTATCCTGACAGCAAAAACCATTCAATCGTGTAACACATTTGACAACCCGAATGAAGTTGCCCCTGCAGTATTTAAGGGAACTAAAACAACTAAAAACGGTCTTGCCATTACGGTTCCGGCTAAGGCAATTATTTCAATTGAATTAAATTAATCACTAAAAATCAGTAAATCTGCAGACTGCTCCAACCGGTAAGTCAAATTATTGGTTCTGAAAGTAACAAAATTAAAGCAATACAACAATCTTCCGGCATTGAATTTTAAAACACAGTATTCAACCGGTTATCATCATAAATATAAAAACAAATTAATAAAACAAACGATATCATGAATTACAAAGATTTAGAAGTATGGTTCGTTACAGGAGCACAGCTTTTGTACGGAGGTGATGCGGTAGTGCATGTTGATGCACATTCAACCGAAATGGTAAAAGGATTGAATGACTCGGGCAATCTGCCGGTTCAGGTAGTTTATAAAGGTACAGCGAATTCTTCGGAAGAAGTTTCAGCAATTTTCCGTGCAGCAAATGGTGATACAAAATGCGTGGGGGTAATTACCTGGATGCATACATTCTCACCGGCTAAAATGTGGATCCATGGATTAATGGATTACAAAAAGCCATTGTTGCACCTGCACACCCAATACAACGAAGAAATTCCATGGTCGGAAATCGATATGGATTTCATGAACCTGAACCAATCGGCTCATGGCGACCGTGAATTCGGATTTATTACCAGCCGCTTGCGTAAACCTCGTAAAGTTGTTGTGGGCTACTGGAAAGACAAATCGACTCATTCAAAAATATCAGACTGGATGCGTGTTTGTGCAGCCTGGGCTGATTCACAAAATATGCTGATTATCCGTTTTGGCGATAACATGAACAATGTGGCTGTAACCGATGGCGATAAAGTTGAAGCTGAAATACGTCTGGGTTACCATGTGGACAATGCCCCGATAGCAACACTTGTACCTTTTGTGGAAGCAGTTACAGAGACTGAAGTCGACACCCTGATAGCCGAATATGAACGCACATATGAATTCGCTGACGATTGTAAAAAAGGAGCAGCTAAACATCAATCAGTACGTGAAGCAGCAGCCCAGGAAATAGGGTTACGCCGCTTTCTGGAAGATAAAGGCGCAACGGCATTTACCACCAGCTTTAACGAACTGGCAGGCATGAAACAGCTCATGGGATTCGCTTCCCAGCGACTGATGGCTGAAGGCTATGGTTTTGGCGCTGAAGGGGACTGGAAAACAGCTGCCATGACCCGTACCATGTGGGTAATGGCCAAAGATCTGCCCGGAGGATGTTCATTCCTGGAAGATTATGTATTGAATTTCAACGGGGCAAAAAGCGCTATCCTGCAATCGCACATGCTGGAAATAAACCCTGAAATTGCAAAATCAAAACCACGCATAGAAGTTCATTTCCTGGGTATAGGCGATGCAGGAGTTTGTGCACGTTTGGTATTCCAGGCTCACGAAGGGGAAGGCATTGCAGCAACCATTGTGGATATGGGCAACCGTTTCCGCATGATTGTAAACGAAGTTAAGGTGATTGAGCCGAAAGCGTTGCCTAAATTGCCTGTTGCCTGTGCCTTGTGGATTCCACAGCCAAACCTGGAAATTGGTGCCGGAGCATGGATCACAGCCGGTGGTACTCACCACTCAAGCTTCTCATTCTCCATCACAACGGAGATGATGGAAGACTATGCTGAAATAGCAGACATCGAAATGCTGCTTATTGATAAAGATACCAATTTCCGTAATTTCAAACAGGATATCCGCAACAATGAAGTGTATTACATGTTGAACAAAGCGCTAAGATAAGGAGCAAGAGGTAAGAGGTAAGGAGTAAGAAACTGTAGAACAGATTTTTACTCACCTCTTATCCCTTACTTCTTATTTCTTACCTCTTACCTCTTACCTCTTACTTACTTAAAAATTATGAGCAAATACGTTATAGGATTAGATTACGGAAGCGATTCAGCCCGTGCGGTGATAGTAAATGCCGAAACAGGCGAAGAAATGGCTTCATCAGTAAAATATTATCCACGTTGGATGGAAGGCAAATATTGCGTTCCTACTGCCAATCAATACAGGCAGCACCCACAGGATTATGTTGATGCATTAGAATACACCGTAAAAGATGCGCTTTCAAAATGTC
>Ga0302296_1000777_pt1 | contig 24973 bp, 20 predicted proteins | sample III_Fen_N3_1_FD_194546 | JGI IMG/M metagenome (GOLD analysis project Ga0302296, IMG submission 194546) | Peat permafrost microbial communities from Stordalen Mire near Abisko, Sweden - III_Fen_N3_1 | ecosystem: Environmental > Terrestrial > Soil > Wetlands > Permafrost | place: Sweden: Abisko...
GCAATAGCTTATTCCCTCTTTCAGGTTAAAATGAGGGGCTTGATTTGAAAATTAGAAATACAAATACTGAATATCAATTAATTAACTGAATAATATGCCGACTTTGAATTTATGTCGGTCAATAATGATATTTTTTAATGAGATGGGAAACTCCTACGGAGTTGGGGTGCCCGATGTACACCTCCCTCCTCCGGTTAAAACCGAAGGTTATGTACAGGTTGTCCCGCTGGGACAAGTTTCTTTAATGAAGACAATGGAATGAAGTCACACCGTAGGTGTTACCTGTACATAACCCCCGGATTTATCCGGGTGGAAAAGAATAACGAGTAGAACTACAACCCGGTTACGGGTTGGCCAATGAACGTAAAACGGGAAACTCCTATGGAGTTGGGGTGCCCGATGTACACCTCCTTCCTCCGGTTAAAACCGAAGGTTATGTACAGGTTGTCCCGCTGGGATAAGTTTCTTTAATGAAGACAATGGAATGAGGTTACACCGTTGGTGTATTCTGTACATAACCCCCGGATTTATCCGGGTGGAAAAAGAATAACGAGTAGAACCACAACCCGGCTACGGGTTGGCCAATGAATACAAAAAGGGAAACTCCTACGAGTTAAGTCGCCTGATGTACACCTCCAAAATTTTTTAATTCAAAAAAAAACTGTTTAGAGTTGCTTTTGGTTTTAGCATATCATAAATTTACATGTTGCTTATCTGTATGTGATTTTTGTGTTTGACGGACTGGGTTTGTATAAGTACAACCAAGTTCTTTTACATTCTGAATTTCCTCAAATATATTTTCTGAAAAGAAACCTATTAATTTTTTCACCAACGTCTTTCTAAGCGGTTTAGAAAGTACTTCTCAAATTTCAGCTTGTTTCTAAACAGTTTGGAAAGGCTTCAATTTCCATTGGGATATACCCACGCAGTTTGGGAAGAACTCCTGATTTACTGAGACGATTCTTTTTCGTTTAGAATGGCTCCCATGTTGATTGAAACGTTTCTGAACATTTTTGATTGGCTAAAATTTTCACTAGGTAGTATCCAAACGGTTTAGAAAGAACTCCTGGTTTATTGAGACGATTCTTTTTCGTTTAGAATGGCTTCAATAGTGATTGAAACGTTTCTGGACAGTTATTGGAGGCTTCAATTTTCGTTGAACACCGTAGGTGTATCCTGTACATAACCCCCAGATTTATCTGGGTGGAAGTAGATATCAAGTAGAACCTCAACCCGGTTACAGGTTGCCCAATAGATAGAAGTAATACAAATAAAATGATGTTTAACTTTTTTAAATTACCCAAATGATTAACTCGTTGAATTTCTCGTTATTCCCAAGCGACGAATTTTTTACGTTTGCTAAAGGGACGTTGACCATCGTAGAAACAAAAAAAGACCAAATTCCTGGTCTTGTACCATTTTTTTACAAAACCTCTGACACGTTTGCACTTTACCAAAGTGCATTGGAACGCGAAAAGAAAAACCCATACACTGTGTTGGTGGCCGGAAGCGACACTACGCGCGACTCAGGTTTTTGGGCTTTTCGTACTTACGTTGAAGCTGCTAGTTATCGTGTAATTCCAGGTTGGGCTGCTGCTGCGACCAAAATATTGGACGTAATTCACCGCCATGGTTGGACGGCTTATGGATTTGGCTACAAAGCCGAAACAGCTGCCATTACCAACATAATCTCCGAAATACGTAACAAATGTGCCGGCGAACTCGCACTGATTGGCGCTACCGATTGGCTTAACGAACTCGAAGCAGCACAACAGGCTTTTGATGCTGTTTTTCACCAGAGCGTAACTGCCGCACCAAAAGGTGAACCCACTATTTGGGAAGTACGCCCACAACTGACCACCTCCCTCAAATCGTTGTTCTCGATGATTTCTTTGCTGAATTCGGGTACCCCCAGCGATGACCTTGCTTCACTCGAAACCTCACTCAACGAACTAATTCTCCGTTCGCTGGCTACAGTAAAAGCAGCTGGCACCAGAGCTGAGAATGCGAAGAAAGACGAACAAAAACCAACAACGTAAAGTTGCAGAAACAAAGGCCTCCAGTAGAGATAAACGCTGGAGGCCTTTTAAAATATGAGGTAGAGATATCGCTGAGGTTTGAGAATATAGTTTACACCTATTCGCTAACAGTTTCCACAAACAATAAAATATTAATCACATAAAATAAAAAATGAAAACAATAAAAGTATTTCTCGCATCATCTTCTGAATTAAAAGAAGATAGAGTACAATTTGAAATTTTTATTAATCGAGAAAATAAAGAATGGATTAAAAAAGGTTATTTTTTCGAATTAATTATATGGGAAGATTTTGTTGATGCTATGTCACTAACTAGGTTACAAGATGAATATAATAAGGCAATTGTAGATTGTGACATATTCATTATGCTTTTTTTTACTAAAGTTGGAAAATACACTGAGGAGGAATTTTCAATAGCATTAAAACAATTTCAATCTACAAAGCATCCTATAATCTATGCTTATCAAAAAGACATTCCATTTCGACCTACAAAAGAATTTCAGACGGTTACAAAGTTTACTAAGAGACTTGATAAACTTGGCCATTTCTGCTCAACTTACACTAGTAATGAAGATTTGCATTTGAAAATAAATAAACAATTAATCAAATTATTTCTATTTGGGAACCAGAGCGTGGAATATCCTTCTCCACCTGTAAAAAAAGAGCTAACAAAATTTGAGAAAATTGCTAATGATGAAATCATCGGAAGAGAAAACGAACTTAAAGAAATACGCGATATTCTTTTTGATGATAAAAAAGTAATAATAGTAAATGGGTTGGGTGGAATAGGAAAAACAATGTTAGCTCAAGCGTATGCGAGTAGATTTTATGATGATTACAAATATATAGCATGGATTTCTCAAGGCGACGAACCTGCCATAAAAGCATTTATTAACAACAAAGAACTAATTAAAAATTTGGGATTAGATTATTCCGAACTATCAAGATATGAAGAAAATGAACAAGTAAAAAGGATATTGACAAGGCATAGTGATATTAATGATAAACCAAATTTATTAGTTATTGACAATTCTGATAAAACCATTTGTGATATTAAGCAATATTTGCCCGGAACACCTGATTGGCATGTTTTAATAACATCAAGGGAAGAAATTGGAATTGAGCATAACTGTGTAAATAAAAAACTGGATTTTTTACGTGAAGAAAAAGCAATTGAACTTTTTAAGAAGCACTGTGATATTAAAATTTATTCAGATGACCAAATTTATACTTTACTAAAAACTGTTGAATATCATACACTCACAATTGAAATTCTTGCAAAAACAGCAAAGTTGCGAAGAACTAAATTTCATAAGATATTGTGTGCCTTAGAAGATGATTTAAAGGCCTCGATTTCTTTGTCCAGAGAAACAGAGCAAATTGATAGAATAACAACTTATTTGAAGTCTATATTTAATTTCACAAAACTCGATGAAAATGAAATATGGGTATTGAAGCAATTTTGTTTTTTGCCACCTGATTATCATAGTGCCAATATTATTGAAATTCTATTTCAAATTGAAAAACTCAACTGGTATGAAGATTTTTATATGGCATTAAATTCTTTAGAAAAAAAAGGGTGGTTATTATATAATAAAGAAACAGATAGTTTCAAAATGCACCGAATCATATATGAAGTTGCGATTGCCAAAATTCCACCATTATATGAAGACATAAAATTGCTTTTTCAAAAAATTGGAGAATTATTGGATTCGGAGGAAGATGTAGATGATTATTTGGAACATACAGAATGGATGCCGTTTGGAGAGAATATACTTGAGCTTATAGTCAAGTATAAAGTATTTAACCAGTTTGAAACAAAGCCAGAAATATATACGATTCAAAAAAATATTGGGTGGCTATATGATGAAATAGATGAATACGAAAAAGCAAAGATTGCTTTGGAAAGAGCCCTTGAGTCAGCTACTAAAGATTTAGGATTTGAAAATACTTTTGTAACAGACTGTCAGAGTAAATTAGCAATGATATTAAACAAATTGGGTGAATCTGAAAAAGCTAGAGATTTCTTAGAACAAGTAATTGAAACGGATATAAAAATTCTTGACAATGAGAGTGATTTATTGGCATTACATCGTAACAATTTAGCTGTAGTATACGCTACTATTGGCGAATATAATAAAGCATTAGACTTAATGACTGTGGTCATTGAGTCTGAAATTAAAAATTTTGGTGATAAAGCTGCAAGAATTAGTATAAGGTATTCTGTTTTAGCAGGAATTTATTCTTATTTAAAAGAAAATGAAAAAGCTAAAGAATACTATGAAAAATCTCTTGAAATAAATCGAATGCATTTCCCGGAAAATCATCCACGTATTGCTCATACTTTATTTAGTCTAGGCGTACTGTATTTTGACCGTGATAATAAAAAAGCTAAAGAAGCTTTCGAAAAAGCTTTTAACATTTATAGTGAACATTTTAAGGAGAATAGTGAGAATGTAGCTTCAGCTGAATATTATCTTGGAATGTTATATTTATCAGAAATTAAAGACACAAATGATAAAATTGAAATTGAAAAAGCTTGTAACTTTTTGGAAAGGTCCTTATCAACACGAATTGAAAAGAATGGAATTAATAGCTTAGCAGTTGCACAAATTCAATACATCTTGGGCATCATTTTATATTATACAAAAAACGAAAAAGAAGAAGGAAAAGACATACTGGAAGCAGTATTAAAAACACGGATTGAAAAATTAGGAGAGAATCATAAGGATGTTGCTGATGTTCAATTTCAATTGGGAAAAGTTTATTCAGATATGGAGGAGAATGAAAAAGCTCGAGATTTGTTTGAAAGAGCATTAAGAACTCGAACTGAACAATTAGGAGAGAATCATGCGGATGTTGCTGATGTTCAATTTGAATTAGGTGGAGTGTATTACCAATTGGAGGAGATTGAAAAAGCTCTGAAATTATATGAAAAAGTTTTGGCATTCTACAAAAACACATTAGAACCAAATGACCAAAAGATCGGTAATATTCAGTTTAATCTTGGACGAATATATTCAGAAAAGGGAGAAAATGAAAAGGCCAAAGAAGTATTCGAATCGTCACTGACTATTCATATAAAGACCTATGGCGAAGAACATAAAGAAACTTCATTGGTTGAGTACAAATTAGCTTGGGTTTATTATCAGCTTGAAGAGAACGAAAAAGCTCGGGAATTGTATGAAAAAGTATTAACATTCAATAAAGAAATAGAGGAAAAGGACGAGCGATTTATCGCTATAATTGAAAATGAACTTGCTCAAGTTTATATTGCTCTTGAAAAATATGCTGGGGCTATTGAATTATTAGAATCATCCTTAGCCAGTCGTATTAAAATATACGGCGAAGAGCATGTTGAAGTGGCTAAAGTTCAATTCATCCTTGGACGTATTTATTACCAACTCGATGAAAATGAAAAAGCTAAGGATATACTCGAAAAGGTATTAGATTTCTCTATTAAGAAATATCCTGAAGACGACCATAACATAGGTGACGTATTATTAGAACTAGGCCGAGTTTATTCCGATTTAAACGATAAGAAGAAAGCATGTGATTTACTAGAGCAATCATTAAACATTCACATTAAAATATACGGCAAAGAGCATGTTGAAGTAGCTAAAGTTCAATTCATCCTTGGACGTATCTATTACCTGTTGGATGAAAATGAAAAAGCTAGGGATATACTCGAAAAGGTATTAGCTTTCTCTATTGCGAAATATCCTGAAGATGACCATAGTATAGGTGATGTATTATTAGAACTGGGCCGAGTTTATTCCGATTTAAACGATAAGAAGAAAGCATGTGATTTACTAGAACAATCATTAAACATTCACATTAAAAAATATGGGGAAGAACATCAAGAGGTAGCAATAGTGCAGCAGCTCTTGGGTGGAATTTATTACCAATTGGATGAGAACGAAAAAGCCCAGGAATTATATGAAAAAGTTTTGGCATTCTACCAAAATACATTAGAACCAAATGACCAAAAGATCGGGAATATACAGTTTAATCTTGGGAGAATATATTCAGAACAGGGAGAAGATGAAAAAGCCAAAGAAGTAATTGAATCATCACTGGCTATTCATATAAAGAACTATGGCGAAGAACATCAAGAGGTAGCAGTAGTGCAGCAACTCTTGGGTGTAATTTATTATCAATTGGATGAGAATGAAAAAGCATGTCAATTAATGGAAGAGGCTTTAAAGATTTATCGTGTCTTATCAAAACAAAATCCGGGAAAATATAATTACCGTGTGGCCAATGTTCTTCGTGATTTAGCATATTTTCAGTACAAAACCAATTTAAAAAAAGCAGTACAAATTACAAAAGAAGCAACAGATATCCTTACAACTATAGATCAGAAGGATGATAGAATAAAAAGTGATATTTCTATTTGTCATGCACGTATGGCTCGTTATATGATATTAAGCAAGCAATTTTCAGAAGCAGAAAAAAATGCACGGTTGGCTGTCGAATCAGATCCCCTAAAAACCGTTTCTCAAAAGAACCTTGCACACAGTATTCTTTATCAAGGTAAATACAATGAAGCAGAAGCGTATTACAAAGAATTTAAAAACGATGCTGACATACGAGAACAAATTCTATTGGATTTTGATGAGTTTGAACAAGCTGGGATAACAGATCCCGGTGTTGCTAAAATACGGGTATTGCTGGAAAACTAACTAACATCAAGGTGATAATGAATCAACTATTCATAAGACTATGGTTTCGGTTTGCAAATCTATAATAGCAATACAATAATAAATCCCGGCATCTTACAATAAGAGCCGGGATTTATTTTTCGGATTAAGGAATCTGTTTAAACATTATATTTGTAGAAAAAAAGTGATATGGTTTACAATTTTTCGGCAGAAATCATTTGGGACAATGAAATAGGTCAATATATTGGCATTGTGCCTTGTTTAGCGGGTGCTCATACTCAAGCACCAACTCTGGACGATCTTCAGGATAACCTTCAGGATGTAATACGCCTGTGTTTACAGGAACTGACTGATGAAGAAAAGTCTGAATTGCCCAAGTTTATTGGCACCCACAACATCTCCATAGCGGTATGAGTACCAAAATACCCATTGTCAGCGTAAAAATTCTTGAAAAACTACTTTTTCTGCTAGGTTTTGAAGCAAAGCGACAAAGCGGTAGTCATGTTTTTTACAGGCACCCAGATGGAAGGTACACCACGCTGCCACATCATGGAAATCAGGACTTAGGTCGTCCATTAATAAGACAGCTATTACGAGAAATCAACCTTACCCCCGAACAATTTATCGACCTTTTGAATAAAATCTAAAAGGTGTTGTGTGGTCTATTTTTTCGGTTGGTAGATATACAACACAAAAAAGGCAACAGAATGCAAAAATCACATCCTGTTGCCTTTTTTCTTTTTGCCTCAATCGGCTATACCCCGAATTCAGCAAAGGTTTTTTCGATAATGCTGAGCGCTTCAGTCATTTGTTCTTCGTTAATAATCAGCGGTGGCGTGAAGCGAATGGTATGTTCGTGGGTTGGCTTGGCTAGTAAACCATTGTTTTTCAGGGCTAGGCAAACATCCCAGGCACTGATGCCGTTTACTGTTTTAATGACCACGGCATTCAGCAAACCTTTTCCACGGACGATTTCAATCAAATCGGAGTCAATTGATTTTAAATATTTCCGGAATATTTTGCCCATTTTTTCGGCATTTTCGGCCAGGTTTTCTTCACGGAGAACTTCCAGCGCTGCAATGGAGACCTTTGCTGCTATTGGGTTTCCGCCGTAAGTCGATCCATGTTCTCCCGGTTTAATCGTTAGCATAATTTCATCGTCGGCCAAAACGCACGAAACAGGCAACATTCCGCCTGAAATGGCTTTTCCAAGAACCAGAATATCGGGCCGTACATCTTCATGATCGCAGGCCAGCATTTTGCCGGTTCTGCCCAGTCCGGTCTGAACTTCGTCGGCAACGAACAACACGTGATGCTTTTTACACAGGTCGAATGCCCGGCGCAGGTAACCATCTTCCGGAACATACACACCAGCTTCAGCCTGAATCGGTTCAACCAAAAAACCAGCCACGTTTGGATCTTCCAACGCTTTTTCCAAGGCATTTACATCGTTGTATGGAACATTGATAAATCCCGGAGTGTAAGGCCCGTAATCGTTGTACGCATCCGGATCGGACGACATGGAAATGATGGTGATGGTGCGGCCATGAAAGTTGCCGTTGCAAACAATAATCTTTGCTTTGCCTTTGGGCACTCCTTTAACTTTGTAGGCCCATTTGCGGATCAGTTTCAGGGCAGTTTCGTCGGCTTCGGCGCCGGAGTTCATCGGTAACACTTTGTCGTAGCCAAATAACCGGGTGACGTATTCTTCCCATTCGCCCAACACATCGTTGTAAAAAGCCCGCGAAGTCAATGCCAGTTTTTGCGCCTGATCGATCATCGCCTTTACAATTTTTGGATGGCAATGACCTTGGTTGACAGCTGAATAGGCCGAAAGAAAATCGAAGTATTTTTTCCCTTCCACATCCCAGACATAAATTCCTTCGCCACGTTCCAGAACAACCGGTAGTGGATGGTAATTGTGAGCTCCGTACCTGGCTTCACGATCTATATAATCCTTAACATTCATGGTTTGATATTTTAATTATTGAACCACAGAAGTAGGCATATTCTATCCTATATTAAATGATTTTTGTTGGGTATTTTATTTCCAGAACCGGATAACGGCCATTTCGCAAAACAGAAAGAAGATGGCCAAAACGATGAAATATTTCCAAAGCTGCTTGCCATTGTTTAAATCCTGAATTGCTTCGCTGAATTTTAGATTTGCCGATCCAATCACCTGAAATTGTTTGAATTCGGGCGTTTTAATGAGCTTCTGGAGATCTTCTTCCGAATAAAACTCAAGGATGGATTCTTTTCTGGAATAATTATAAGATATGGATTGAATCGTCTGGGTTCCGTCCTGAATCAGATAGTGTCCGGCTTGCTTTGGTAGTTCGTCCAGCAACAGTTGTTTTTTTCCTGAACCCAAAGTGCGGAGCGAAGTAAGAAACACATCTTTTGTCCGCAAATTGGTGATTTTCAGTTCTCCCGGATTCTGACTCTGATTCAGAATGACAGGTTCATCATCGTCAATCGAATAAGCATATTTTTGTGGCTCACCGCTGTTTAAAACCATGTTGTAAACCGTTGGAACAAAAATGACGTGGCTTATAAAATTGAAATTCTTTTTATCGAGCGGGAAAGCAAATGTGTAAACAGTACCTTCACCAAAAGCATGAGTGTTTAATGCGCTTTTTCCGTTCCTGAATTTTAAGAGCATCGTTTCTGCTTTTTGCATTTGATCGGCAAAAACGACCGAGCCTTTAATCACGGGCAGATCGGCATCATTTTCCTGTTTTTTGAAAACGTCGCGGTACAACGGATGATCGTAATTGATTTCCGAAATTCCTATGGATGCGGTATCGTAACCTGCAATTGTTTTTCCATTGAGCGAAGTAAGTAAAGCATTGTAATCTTCGTAGTTAGTCATTCGGTCGGGGAATATAGCCAGCGAACCGCCTTGTTCGACAAACGAAGTCAATTCACTTTTCAATCCAGAGCTGATTTTCTGATTATTAATCAGGAACACACATTGAAAATTCTTGAGCTGCGAAATCTGGATATTGTTTTCAGGAAACTCTTCGTAGCTGATCAGTTCGTCGTTCGCAAACAGTGTTTTCAGATAGTCTGAACCATTATTTGTTGGATTGTAGATGCCAAGTGCATTCAATTTTCCCCGAACGCGATAACTCAAAAAGTATGAATTGTCATAAATGATCGGATAATCATCGAGTTCGACTTTACACAGCTGAATTCCCTGGGAATTGTTGGTGTAGTTAAGTTCCAGAATCGATTCCTCGAGTTCGGCAATGTTTATGTTCGAAATTGCCTTTAACGAATCGTTGATCGTTAACCGGACTGGGATATTCTGATAAGCCTGCTCAGACAAATTCTTGATTCGGACGAACAGTTTTTCGGGTTGCGCAATTTTTCGGCCCGGAACTTCAAACCAACAGGAATCGATCAGTAAATTGTTCGTTTTTCCTGATTTAAAGGGCAACAGATATGTCCAGACCGTTGAATCGGGATGAATCGCTTCCATGTCAACGCCACTTTTCTGGAAATCGGATAAGATATACAATGTTTTATCGGCTTTTTTTTCCGAAGATGAAATCGTACGGGTTGCCTGTGCGTAAATGTCCGACAATTTGGGTGAATGTGTGCTTTCTTTTATTTCGGTCACCTGTTGAATAAACTGCTCTTTGTTAAGCAGAAATTGATGTTCCTGCGAAAAATCGCTTGTTAAAATAACAAATTGAGTTCCGGCACGGTACGAATTGGCGATTTCGATTGCTTTCAATTTGGCCTGTTCGAGCAATTGACCTTTTTCGCCCTCCGCTTTCATACTGAATGTATTGTCGATGTAAACGGCTACAACCTGCTGGGCTGTGTGTGTTTTTCGGATGTTAAGCGGAATATAGGGCCTGCTAAAAGCAAAAACCAAGGATGCAATTGCGAGTAAACGGGCGATCAAAATTAACAGTTGTTTCAGCTGTGATTTCTTTCTCGATTCTTGTTTGATTCGTTTTAGAAGCTGAACATTGCTGAAGAAGAGCGTTTTATATCGCTTGAAATTAAATAGATGGATAATTACCGGTATTGCCAGGGCCAGTAATGCAAAAAGAAAAGCCGGGTATAAAAAACTCATCGTTTGATTCAGTATTTAATTACAGTTCAAAAATAAGAAAACAAGGGTTGATCTGATCAAAAGGCCGGTTTAGTTTATGAAAACCTTGCTTTTATTCCAGACGTTGATGCATTTGCCTTTTCCGTTATTTCTTTAGTCGCAACTCGTAAAGATCGTTTCTCCGGTCTTTCAGATTCCGCACACAACCATACGTGTGCAATTCATTCAGCAAATCCAGATCAACGTCCGAAACCAAAATCATCTCTGTGTTTGTGGTGGCTTCCGCACATTTTCCGTCGGTTGGAAAAGCAAAGTCACAAGGCGTAAAAACCCCTGACTGAGCATATTGAATGTCCATGTTATGTACTCGCGGAAGATTTCCAACGCTTCCGGCAATCACCACGTAACATTCATTTTCGATGGCACGTGCCTGAGCGCAGATTCGTACCCGTGAATATCCGTTTTGCGTGTCGGTGAGGAAAGGCACAAAAAGTATCTGCATGCCCTGATCGGCCATGATCCGTGAGAGTTCAGGATATTCCACATCGTAGCAGATCAGTATCCCTATTTTTGCACAATCGGTATCGAATGTCCGGATGATCCGACCTCCGGAAAGTCCCCAGCTTTTTGTTTCGTCAGGTGTGACATGTATCTTTTCGTAGGTCTCGAAAGTCCCGTCGCGGCGGCAAAGGAATCCAACATTGTACAGATCGTCCCCGCGAAGCTGAGGCATACTTCCGGTAATGATGTTGATGTTGTAGCTAATGGCCAGACTAATAAAGCGTTTGCGCATTTCGTTGGTGTATTGAGCTAACTGTCGAATGGCTTGTGATTCGCCCAAATGATTGAATCTTGCCATCAGCGGCGCATTAAAATATTCAGGAAAAAGCACGAAATCGCTTTTGTAGTCTGATACGGCATCCACAAAAAATTCTACTTGTTCAAATACGTCGTCGATGGTGTTGTACGTACGCATTTGCCATTGTACCAGTCCAAGCCGAACTGTTTTTTTCTGAGGAATGAAATCTTGCGTTGGCGGTTGATAATAGATGTTGTCCCATTGTAAAAGACAGGCAAAGTGTTTGGATTCTTCGTCGTTGGGCAGGTAGTTGGTCATGACCTTGCGCACATGGAAGTCGTTTGAAAGCTGGAACGTAAGTACCGGATCGTAAATCTCTTTTTTGCGCACCTTTTGGATATATTCTTTTGGGCGTAATTCGTCGGAGTATTTGTGGTAATTTGGAATTCTTCCGCCGAACATAATGGCTTTCAGATTTAGTGTTTCACAGAGTTCTTTGCGGTATTCGTACATTCTCCGGGCTAAACGAAGTCCGCGATAATCGGGATGAACAAAGGCTTCGATGCCGTAAAGAATATTTCCGTTCGGATTATGTGTATCAAATGTTTCCTGCCCGGTGATAGACGCATAGGTATGATCGTTTTTTACCTTGTCATAATCAACAATTATAGAAAGGGCGCATCCGACAATTTTTTTATCGATTACGGTGACGATCTGGCCTTCAGGAAATATCCGGATTAACTTTTCGATCTGCTCGTGCGACCAAAATTCATCACTTCCGTCAGTGTAAGTTCTTCTAAAAGAGTGTGATAATAGTTCGTAATCCTCAATTTGTAACGAACGGACAGTTACTTTGTTTATTCTGGGCCTCGATTCCATGATCTGTATATTTTTGTTGCCAAAAGTACGGCAAAAATAAGGAAAAATGGCAGGCTGTTTTGCCGGGTTTCCTTCCAGTTTCGCCGGAAATCCATAAAAAAGGAAAAACCGTCTCAATTTTTATCTTGAAACGGCTCTTTAAATATCAGATTTTGGGCGTTTTATTTGCAACTTGAAACTGTGATTTGTTCCTAGCTAACAGAAAAATCATTATTCTGTTCTCTTGTTAGGTTCATTTTTTTAGTTCAATTTTGAACTGGATTGCTCTTATGTAACTACTTTTTTGAAGACCGATGTTGTTTCGTCCGAAAGATGGGTTTTGTCCTGAAAAGGCTTTCGTGCGGACGATTCGCTTCACTCTTCCTGCCTCCGTGCTTTAGCCCGGAGCTATTCATTACTCGCTGATGAGAAACTTAAATTTCGAATTTTTATGAATAGCAACGGCATTTATGCCGTTGGGAAAACAGGGTGTACGAAATTGGCTTTAGCCAAAACGATTATTTTCTCAGCATCGCTAGTTATTCATTTTTGGGCTGTATGCCAATATACTGAGGGACTCATAAGGAACCAATTTCAGAAACCGGAAGCCGGTAATTAATCCGTAATCCTTCCATCCATATCTTTCCGGTCATACTACGGTTTCAGCGGAAATTTTATAGGTTTTCCATCGCGCTGCGAACGGTAAATGGCCGTAAATAATTCAACGGTTTTGCGGCCTGCTTCGGCTGTTACCATTGGCTGACGATCTTTCAATATGGCTTCCGCAAAATCGGCTAATTGTTGCTTGAAATACCAGGTCATGGAGTCGACCGAGTGAAATTCGTCGCTGTCGGCTTTGTTCCATTCTTCCATCAGATGTTCTTCGCTGGGAACCGTCCACAAATCGAGCTTGGGTGCATCGGCAACGATCGTTTTACCTGGTAGAAACATGGCGCCACCTTCAGTTTGAGCTCCAACCGAGGCTCCATTGCTTCCGTGAATATGAATTTTGCTGTAAATTCCCGGCTTTTGCGAATTGCTGACCAAAATGTTTCCAAGTCCACCATTTTTAAACCGGATTACCGCGACAGCCGTGTCTTCCACTTCGATGTACGGATGATTTAGGTTTCGCCAATAACCGAATACTTCGTTGATATCGCCCATCAGCCATTGCAGCAGATCGAGTGGGTGAGGAGCCTGATTAACCAGTACGCCACCGCCTTCCATTTTCCACGATCCGCGCCATGCATCGCTTTCGAAATAGGAGCGGTCGCGCCAACCCAGCATTTGAATGGTTCCCAGTGCCGGAGTCCCGATTTTACCTTCGTCAATGGCTTTTTTCATCCGCTGAATGGGCTGGTACCAGCGTCGCTGGCTGATTACTCCGACTTTACGTCCACTCCTTGCTGATGCTTCAATGATCCGGTCACAATCCTGCAACGTAGAAGCAAGAGGTTTTTCAATCAAAACATGAGCTCCGGCTTCCATCGCCTGAATGGCGGTATCGGCATGGTAAGGATGTGCCGTACAGATAACTGCCATCTGAATATTTTCCACTTTTATCATTTCCGGAATCGAAGAATAAGCTTTCACTCCATACTGGTCAACAAATTTTTGAGCTGATGCCGGAGTCCGGCTCCAAACCGCTTTGAAATTCAGTTCCGGAATTTGTAAAATGGCTTTGGCGTGTAAATGTGCAATTTTAGCACAGCCAACTATGGCAACGTTGAGGATCATAGTCGAATTAGTTTCAAGTTCAAAGTTTCAAGTTTAAAAGAAAGGTCATTTGTCGTCATTTGTTTCACGTCATTTATAGAAAGCGTCGCTCTTATTTCGATTTAATGACTATCAATGGCTATTCCCAATTGTCAATCAGTTCGATATCGTTTTAGTCCAACTGCTTTTTTTCAGGATTGCTAGTGACCTTTTTTCTCCCGAAAGGTAGAAAAATCAGGAATGCATTCAGTATAAATCCTGAAATCAATACATATTGACCCGTTTCGAGGTGATTGAACGTCATCATCAGTTTCCCGGTCAAGGCCAAAATACCTCCTGAAAGCATGGCTGCAATGCTGAAGCGTTTGTTATACGGCAGGTTGAAAAGCGCTGCAACCATTGGTATTATAAATGCCCCCGAATAAAACGAAAGCGCCAGCAGGAGCGATGAAACAATCGAGGTCACTTTAAGCGAAATAAGCATACTCAAAATTCCGACGGCGATCAGAAACAGCTTGGTTTGTTTGAACGACTTTTGATTGTTGATGTCTTTATGAAAGAGTTCGCTCAAGATCATCGACGCTGTGAGCAGGGTCGTTGCTGCTGTCGAAAGTACTGCTGAAATAAGTGCGGCAACCAGGATGCCAGTTGCCCATTCAGGTAAATAGATATTCGCCAGATTGACTAAAGACGAACTGTTTTGAGCTCCCGGTTGTAATGCAGCAGCGTAAATTCCAACATAAGAAAGCACAAATCCAAATGGAATCAGAATTAGTGCGACGATTAAAACACTGAGAAAAGCTGTTTTCGAATCTTTGGCACAAAATACTCTGGAATAAATATCCGGCCCCACCACAAAAGTGCTCGAAAAGGTTAGAATTAAAATGAATAAATCGAGAGGCGAAAAATGGCTGTTAAACGGGAAAACGCTGGTGAATTTTGAAATTGCCGGTAACTGACCGGAAGGTATCAGAAATGCAGTAAGTATCACTCCGCCAAGGATGAAAAAAGACTGAAACAAGTCGGTTTTCATTACTGAAACCTGTCCGCCGATGTAGGTGTAAATGATGAAAATAGTGCCGGTCAGAAATACGCCTGATGAATAATTCATTCCGAAAAAGCTGACCAGTATCTGCGCTCCGGCAATGATTTGGGCAGCCACAATTCCAAGCCAGGCAATCGGAATAATCAGCGAAGTTACTTTCCGGGCCGACTCGCCATAATATTGGCCAATCAATTCAGGTAAGGTGAATTTTCCTTTTGAATATACTTTCCTGACAATTGGAAGCAATCCCAGCAAACCTAGACTGGCCGCCAGAATATACCAGGCCGAAGCCCACGACTGGCTCTCGGCCAACCCGATGGTTCCCAGAATGGCCGATCCGCCTAAAATGGTGGCCAGCAAACTGCCCGAAATCTGCCAGACGCCTGTTTTCTTTCCAGCCAAAAAATAATCGAACGGCGATTTTATCTTCAGGTACGAGTAAATTCCGATCAGGAATAAGATTAATGCATAAACAATCAGGATGATAGTCTTCATAAATACAAGTCAAAAGGAACAAGTCAAAAGTAAAAAGTAAAAAGACTTAAACCGAAACTACAGTTGGAAAAGTATTGGATCGCTCATAGTTAGCTCCAATTCATAATCTTTCTGTTCAAGAACATTGTTTTACCCGTCGTTTAAATTTCTAATTTTGATCCGTTGCCGCACACGGAAAATGGCAACCTAAACTTTAACCTGTAACCAAATGAACTCTAATCGTCGCAATTTTTTAAGATTATCCGGTTTGGGAATGGCAGCAGTTGCGTTGCCTGGCATTTCGCAATCGGCACCGTCATCGGCAAAAAAACCTGAATCCTTGCCCATTCGGCTGGGACTTGCTTCGTACACGCTCCGGAAAATGAATCTCGACGATGCCTTGGCAGTCTGCCAAAAATTAGACATCAAACACATCTCGTTAAAAGATTTTCACCTGAAATTAACTTCATCTGACGCCGAAATTGCTGAAGCAGTAAAGAAATGCAAGGATGCAGGTGTCGAAATTGGGTCGGGTGGTGTCATTTACATGAAATCGGAAGCCGAAGTGGATGCTGCTTTCGAATATGCCCGCAAAGCCGGAATGAACATGATTATCGGTGTGCCGCAACACGAAATGCTACCTTATGCAGAAAAGAAAGTGAAGGAATATAACATTCGTCTGGCGATTCATAACCATGGTCCTGGCGACCAGGTGTATCCCAGTTGCGAAAGTGCATTCGTTCTGATCAAAAACATGGATGCCCGGATGGGACTTTGCCTGGATATTGGCCACACTCAGCGTATTCAACGCGATCCGTCGGCTGACTTGAAAAATTATTTTCCGCGTATTTTTGAAGTTCATATAAAAGATGTGACCAGCTCCGATAAAGATGGAAAAGCCATCGAAATTGGTCGTGGGGTGATTGATATTCCCGGTTTCCTGAAAACAGTTGTCAAAATGAAATTCTCCGGAATACTTTCTTTCGAATACGAAAAAGAGGACAACGATCCGGTGCCGGGATTGGCCGAATCAATCGGTTATGTAAAAGGAGTTCTTGCTGTGATAAACTAAACAAACCAAATAAATCATGAATACAAATCGTCGGGAATTTATTCGTAATGTGGCAGTTGGCGCTGCCGGTATTACAATCGGAGGAGTTGCCTCAGGCTTCAGTTCAAAAAGCTATTCGCGGATCATCGGCGCCAACGACCGTATCAATATCGCCCTGATGGGCTGTGGACGCAGGGTTGGCGCTTATTATGCCGCCCTTCAGGATAAAAATAACAAGGTGGATGTGGCCTATATTTGCGATGTGATGAAAAAGCAACGCGAGAAGGTGGGCAAGGATCTGAACGGAAAGGTTTCAGGAAAAGCGGCGCTCGTGAATGATTTCAAGGAAGTGTTTGCCGACAAAAGTGTTGATGCAATTTTCAATGCAACTCCCGATCACTGGCATGCACCGGGTACCTGGATGGCTATGCAGGCAGGAAAGCATGTTTACATTGAAAAACCATGTAGCCATAACCCGCGCGAAGGTGAATGGCTGGTAGCTTTTCAGAAGAAATACAACAAAGTCATTCAAATGGGAAATCAGCAGCGTTCGGCCAAAGAATCGCAGGAAATTATTGCTGAAATACACAAAGGAGCCATTGGCGATGTTTATAAAGCGGTGGCTTTTTATGCCAATAACCGCGATGTTGTGCCTGTGCAAAAAAAAGCTCCGGTACCCGAAGGTTTGGATTGGGAAATTTGGCAAGGTCCGGCTCCGCATGTAGATTACATGGACAACATCTGGGATTACAACTGGCATTGGTACGGATGGAACTGGGGAACGGCTGAAACCGGCAACAATGCTACTCACGAGCTTGATGTGGCGCGTTGGGCTTTGCAGGTTAAATATCCTGAATATGTGAATGTGGAAGCTGCCAAACGCCATTTTCGGAACGATGGCTGGGAAATGTACGATACCATGGATGCTACTTTTCGTTTTCCCGGAAATAAAATCATCAAGTGGGACGGAAAAAGCCGCAACGGGCACAAAACGTATGGTTCTGACCGTGGAACAATCATCTACGGCACCGAAGGGACTGTTTTTGTAAACCGCGAAGGTTATACGCTTTTTGATCGAAGCGGTAAGAAAGTGAAAGACAGCAAATCGTCGGGAAGCGAAGCCGGAACAGCGCTTGGCGGCGGTGGCGACATGACTGACACCCATGTGGCTAACTTTTTAAATGTGATTCGCGGAACGGAAAGCAAACTGAATTCGCCCATCGAAGAAGGCGCTGTTAGCCAGATGATGTGCCATTATGCGAATATCTCTTTCCGAATCGACAAACCATTTAAGGTGAATCCTGAAGATGGTCACATTCTCGACAGCGATGGCATGAAATTTTGGGACCGCAAGTACCAAAATGGCTGGGAACCGAAGCTTTAAAAAAGTATTCAGTGGGCAGTCGCAGTATTCAGTGGGCAGTCACAGTATTCAGTCGCAGTATTCAGTGGGCAGTCGCAGTATTCAGTAGGCAGTAGCAGTATTCAAACAACAGGCAAAACGTCTGGCATATAAAGAGGTTGTCTCAAAAGTTCATTGATCACGTCATCCTGAACTTGTTTCAAGATCCCAACGCACTAAATGTCAGACCCCGATCCCGGTATTCACCGGGACGGGGTGACTGGTTTATCAAGTATTTAGACTTTTTGTGCATCCGCTTTTGTATTTTCACATCGCTGAAACGATAAAACTAACAAAATGGTAAAATTTACAGCTGTCTTCCTTCTTATCTTTCTTTCGTTTGCCGCGAAAGCTCAGATCAACATGGTTGTAAAAGATGGCGGTTTCCTTTTTAAGGATGGCAACGACAGCGTATTCTTTTATCAGAAAAGTCCGCAAGACAAGAATGGAGAATGCGGCCGCTGCAATTACATCCATCCGCTTTATGGTCTTGATAATTCAAGGCTGACTGAAGATTTTCCGGCGGACCATTTACATCATCGTGGCGTATTTTGGGCATGGCACCAGATTTTAATCGACAACAAACCGATTTCGGATGGTTGGGAATTGAAAAATTTCGGGCAAAAAGTTTCCGAGTTTGAATTCAGGCAGCATAAGGGGATTGGTTTTTTGAAAACTACTGTTGATTGGAAATCGCCCTTGTGGAAAAATGGTTCGGAACCCTATCTTCAGGAAAAAACAACCATTACGATGTACCCCAAAACCGGAAATTACCGCCGCATCGATTTCGAAATCAAACTGAAAGCGTTGACCGATCGGCTAAGTATGAGTGGTTCGGACGATGAAAAAGGTTACAGCGGTTTTTCCGTTCGCTTGAAATTACCTTCGGATGTCAGCTTTTCGGGTGAAACCGGACCAATTGAACCAACAAATACAGCTGTCGATGCCGGAAATGCCGTGAAAATTGATGGCTCGTTCCTGGATAATGGTAAAAAAGGAGGAGTGGTCATTTGGAGTAATCCCGGGAATCCAGCGCCATCGACGAACTGGATTTTACGAAAGTCGGCCAGTATGCAAAATGCAGCTTTTCCGGGTCGCCAGCCTGTTGCGATCCCTTTTGACGAACCTCTTGTGTTGAAATATTCTTTGTTGGTTTTTCAGGGCGATTTGAGTGTGAAGCAGATTAAGAAGGCGCTGAACCCATTTAACCATTGACTATTAAACTATTTACCATTGACCATTTAAATAGTAAATAGTAAATAACCAAATTGTAAATAATTCAAGATATGGCAGTAATAAAATTTTCAGAAAGTACTTCGGAAATCGTCCGTAATGGTTTGGAACGACGCATCATTTATACTCCGAATTTAATGACGGTTATCGTCGATTTTACGGATGGTCCGTGGCCCGAAGCTGAACCTTTTCATGCTCATCCGCACGAGCAAACCAGCTATGTGGCCGAAGGTGAGATTATCTTTTACTGCGAAGGAGAACCTGAACAGCATCTCAAAGCCGGTGATATGTTTGCTGCGGCTTCGGGTCAAAAACACTGCATTCGCCTGCTTACTCCAAAAGCCAGGTTGATCGACAGTTTTAATCCAATCAGGCAGGATTTTATAAAATAGAAATTGAATATCCATATCCTTGACTAATGAGATTTTAGTTCGGATGATATTGTCATTCGATAGTCATTCATGGTCACTTGTAGTCTTAGGAACTACAATTAATAACAACAAATGACCACCTAATGACTCTTTTTGGATATCAAGTATTCTATCGGATACTCATTAAATCGAATACTCTTTTATCGGCTTGGCAAGAACTTATCGGACATGTTGTTGTTTTACACTCCAAAATGGAAGATGAGTAGAAGATTTTATCACATCGTAAAGTCCGCCAGACCTGTTATCGTTGATTTCCATGCCGACTGGTGCATTCCTTGTCGGTTGATGCCCCCGATATTAAAGGAAATCAAAAATCAATACAAGGAACATGTCCGCATTTTAAAGGTTAATGTTGATCATCATCCTGATATTGCCACATCGTGTAAGGTTCAAAATATTCCGACAGTAGTTATGTTTCAGCATGGTAAAATTCAATGGAGTGGGATAGGAGTCCAGGGGGTTAACGATATCTCCATTGCGTTGAAGGAAATATTGTAAAACGTAATGAACAGAAACGATCATGCAAAACCTGGGCGTGTTGCCTGTGTTTTTGGTTCGGAAGGAAGGTTGGTCAAATTTTTAAATCGCAGTTGATGCCCGAAAAGCATGAGAAAGAAGCGTTGAAGGGGATTTATCGAAACAGATCCAGATCCGCAGTAAAAAGGTTGCAGAGTGCAAAGCCATTGCCATCTTTTGCATATATGGGGGAGCCCGAATGTGCTAATCCTCTTTTCTTTTTTTCAATTCTTCCGATTTCTTTTTTTCTGGCAAATAGTTTTCAGAAGTGATCACCTTTTCACCACTTTCTTTCTCCAATTCTTTTAAAGCATTTCCCGCTATTCTTCCCCCAATTCGGGCAGCAACTTTATTCTCAATAAACCCTTTCGCATTTTTAGCCCTTGTCACTTTTGTAGTGGATGCTTCCCCAAGCATTGAAAATATTAATTCAAGGTCAGTCATGTGATCACGAAGGTTTTGGCTTTTCAGTCCTTTTACTTTTTTGTACTCCGAAGGTGTCAAGCCAAAAGTTGCTTTTGAAATCTCTGCTGTGAGTATGGAATATTCCAGTTGTTCCTTTACACCTCTGTTTTTCCACTCCTCGGTTAATTCCTCTCGAATGGCAATGCTTCGCATCCGTTTCTCGATCCAGTCATCGGGATAACCTTTAAGTTTGTATAGTTCACGAGTTCGCTGTGTGGCTAATTCAGGATTTTCAATTTCATCTAATCTGTCGGAACCTACTTGAGCCAACCATTGCTTAAAAGGTTCTGCTTTTGAGGATGGAATTGATTGAATAATTCGCAAAAGTCCTTTAGCACTGGCACAATCAGTTATATATCTTTTACCGTCGGAAGAAATCATTTTCAGTTGTACGATAATTTCGTACAACTGAGAAAATCCCTCTGCGTTTAGTTTCCTTTTAAGGTCACTCCAATATCTTCGAGGATTATTACTTTCAGTAAGAACTTCGATTACATCAATTATTGCGAAATACCATTTTTGTTCCGATTCATTCCATTCAGAACGAATTTTTTTGCTCTCAAAAAGTTTTATATTGCTCATGGGGTTTATTAATTGCGAAACGCAATTTACAATATTTTAAAATTTTCTGGAATCTACTAACATTTTTTAATTGTAAAAATCCAGTAGCTCCATTGTATGGTAATTACGTGCAACCCAGACTTCGACTGATACTTGCCGTGTGGTTTGCTGGTGCACCGGACCGGATCACAGATCCGCAGTTAAGAGGTGCAGATTGCAAATCCGTAATAGCAGTCGCAAACTATTGAGCAAATTCGTAATAGCAGGCTGTCAGGCTTATCTCAAAAATTGTATCATCTCGGTTACATTGACTATCGAATTAACACATTCTTCAATAAATTTCTGTCCTTTTTTAATAACTTCATGTTTGTCATAAATTCGTACAATTCGCAATTCGACCAACTTATATTGTTCCATCTTTTTAATTATGTAGTCAACATCATCAACTGTCGTTTTCGCATCCACAACTATTTGAGCTACCATATTGCTATCATAATTTTGCACCCTTATTTGATAGCGGTCACGTATAATGTAATTAAAGTGAGTAAGTTTTTTTAGAATTTCTAGAAATTTTTCTTTATTATTTTTAATAACTTTTATTGCTTTTGTAGTTGGATTTTTTCCTTCGATTTGTATACCAATGCTAAGCTGATAAGCATTCATAATCACACTTATATGGATTTGATCAATTAAAGTTCCAACGCTAAATTTAATTGCCCCCCATACATGTTCATTGTCTAAGTTTCCTATATGTAATTTACAACCGCTGTAAAAATCACATTTTAAATCAATTTTTTCCTTAGATTCAGTTAAAAACTGTTCGAGCTTTTCTTTAACTCGCTTTCTCTCATCTTCAGCTACTCTTTTATTCTCATTTTCTGTGGACAGAAATGACTCAAAATCCCGATTGTTCCAGCCGTTAAAAGGTATCATGTTTAATTCCTCCATAAAATCAATGAATTGCTCAGACAGAAAAAATGTTGTAGTATTTTTTGGATAAGTATTTCTATCAAGCTCTTTTATTAAAAAGTCAGCTATCTCGGACCAATTTAAAAATTTAACTCTCTCACAATATCTTAGTTTAATTTTTTCTTCATACTTTTTCTTGCTTATATAGAGTATGTATCCACTGGTATTTTTTATATGATTTTGAAGCTGAACTTCATTAAAAAGTGCATCATATTTTGATTCAATGAAAATATCACATTCATTGGCACGAATAAGAGCATCTGGCCGACTTTCGGGATTTGCAACTTGTAAGTCAAAAATAACATTATCTGGAGAAATAATTATGCCAATGTTTTTTAAGAAATCCCTTAATAAGTTCTTATCTGAATGTTCAAATAAATTGATTAAGGATTTTGTGATGTTATCCTCTAATTGTCGATCAACTTGTGTTTGATTTACCGCAGCACCTCTAAAGTACACGAAAATATTTCGATAAGGGCTTTGTTTTATCATGTATTGATTCCTTTCCTATATTACTATAAATCAAGTTTCATAATCACTAAATTCAACCGTGCCAATCAGTCTATTTTTTTTGCTTAAATTAAAAAGCCGTCCAAGATTTTCCGAGAATCAATTGGTTTCCAGGGTTATCTTTGCTATGCCTCCTAACATGTGTATTTCCATAGAGTTGTGGATATATCGTTATTAGTTTGTTCGGGTTAAATTTGTTAAAATGCTTATTTTGTATGGTATATGTAAATGGTGTTTCATTTCAGTTAAATTCTGTTGATTGAATAAAACATACCCGCCTAGCCTTACAAACTTAGGATAATCGTTTCGGAAATCCTACATAAACAAATTCCCGACAGCTTTAACCTGCCGGGAATTGTTAAAATAGCTCGCTTGCCGTATTATTCGGCTTTTGCCGGAGTTGCGACTTCTTCCTTTACTGTTTTGTGGGCCAGGCGGGCGTACTTTTTACGTAGTTCGTCCATTTGGTTGAACAGGGTTGTGAGAACATCCGAAGGGGTGTAAGTAGCTGCTTGTTCAACGGCGGTGCAAAAATGATCGTAGCTTTTAGCGGTGGCCGATTTCTGGCTGCTGGCCGAAGGACCTTCAACAGCAGATACCTGCTCGTTGCGCGTTTGGTACAATGTGCTTAATTCGGCGTTGGCGGTTTCGAGCCCGGTCATCATGTCGGTAATGCCAATGGTTGCTGCGTGTGTTGTCAGCGTTTCGTTGGCGTTGAACTTTGCGAACATCTCCTTTGTAAGGCTTATCTGCGTGTTCAGGGGCCTTTTGTCGGTGTCCCAATATGGGTCCAGAAAAATTTTCAGCGCCTCGGATGCTGCTTTCTTTTCGGGGTTACGGCCAAGCAGGTTGGTGCTTATGTTGCGCTTTACTTCGGCGAACCGATCGTTGCAATCGAGGTCAAGTTCGGTTACTTGCACGGTCAGGCCGCTCTTCGCCGACTTTTTCAGTTGCACGCCCATGGCGTTGTTGTCGGTTTCGAGCTGGGCAAGAATTGCGCTGGGCACCAGGCCGATGCTATCCCGAACGGGACTGGCAACCTCAATGGTCGATTTACTGAGCGAAAATAAATCATCGACTTTTAGTCGAAGTGAAATCAATGCATAAAAACTTTTAGTTTCCATAGTGGTTAATTTAAGGTTATAAAAAAAATGATAGTCCTAAATTTTGAACAACCTTCCCGTTGAAAAATTTCTAAAACACCAATCCGCCCCATTTTAACCTTCCGAAATTTTTCTAAAGCACCAACTGCTTTCCTTTTGCCTTTTGTAATTTAGCAAAAGCACCAAACTGATCGATTTTAACCTTTTGTAATTTAGCAAAAGCACCAAACCGAGAGATTTTGCCTTTTGTAATTTAGCAAAAGCACCAAATCGAGAGATTTTGCCTTTTGTAATTTAGCAAAAGCACCAAACTGCTCCATTTTATCCTTTTGTAATTTAGCAAAAGCACCAAACTGAGAGATTATGCCTTTTGTAATTTAGCAAAAGCACCAAACTGCTCCATTTTATCCTTTTGTAATTTAGCAAAAGCACCAAACCGAGAGATTATGCCTTTTGTAATTTAGCAAAAGCTCCAAACTGATCCATTTTAACCTTTTGCATTTTTACAAAAGCTCCAACTGTTTCAATTTTGCCTTTTGTGATTTTTCCGAAACTCTGTAAACGAATTTTTTTTCGCTTTTGAACATTTGCAACCGCTATTTTCAACACTATTTTCACCTTGAAAACAAGGGTGAAATTCTACCCGATGTTCGTTTCTGATGAATCCGAAATAAAATCTGTACTAAATTATTAAATATATACCAGACATAATTCATAATCTGGAAATTTTTTCTAGAAAATGGTATACTTTTTTGGTGGAAGGATCTATCATTCCGGCTCTAAGTAATTGGAAAAATATATTGTCGTATTAAATATTACTCACCCCGAAGACCGATAAATCGGTCTTTCCCCTCTCTTTTAAAAGAGAGGGGGCAGAACACCGAAGGTGTGATGGGGGTGAGTCAGGATTTAAAACCAAAATCTACGACATTTAATCATTAGACTTTATATAGATTACTTTTATAATGTGTTATTTTTCAATGTAATTCTAAAATTGTGTAACCCACAGGCGAGTTCCATGATCAGGTCATCGAAACCATCTTTGTGGCAACGCAAACGATCTTTG
>Ga0302296_1000778_pt1 | contig 24969 bp, 21 predicted proteins | sample III_Fen_N3_1_FD_194546 | JGI IMG/M metagenome (GOLD analysis project Ga0302296, IMG submission 194546) | Peat permafrost microbial communities from Stordalen Mire near Abisko, Sweden - III_Fen_N3_1 | ecosystem: Environmental > Terrestrial > Soil > Wetlands > Permafrost | place: Sweden: Abisko...
TAAAAACCATGTGCGGTATGGCAATCGTGAATTCTCCATAACCGTTCCACTTCTCAAGGTCGTTCTAAAATCGCATTTCGAGCATTGAAATTGCCATTTACTGGATAACCAATAATACTTTTTACATCCGCATTTTTTACATGTAACCCCTTCTTTCATACGAAAATCTCTAAAATATTCTTTGCATTTTTGTTCTTCTGCAAACTTTGTTATAAATTCTAATAGCATCATACTTTCATTATTTTCAAACAAAAGTACTCAGCAGTTACGCCAATCTATGTCTTAGTGGCAAACAAGCGACTAAGCAATAAAAGTTTTTGTTATATATTACAATAATAGTACTAGTTGATTGCTCCGTTTTTGAACGTAAAAAGGTAACTGCCGTTTTGCTTATATTTTTATATTGAAGTTTAGCGATGTCTTTAATATTTGCACCATTGCATAAAGAACAAAAAATCCATAAATCTCTTGCCTTTTCTTCTGAATTATGAACTGGAACATCATACATTCATGTATGAAAAACTGTTCAAGTATAGAATGGATTTGCATCAATGAATAAAAGATGACTATCTTTATTGAAATTTATTTTACGTTTAGTTTACTTTTGCTAGTAAAATCATACGATAAAATATGTATAGAATACTTTTTTTGCTACTGTTCCCTGCTCTGGTCTATGGGCAAACGGCGCAAGAAACAGTAGAGCGCAAACTTAAATTCGCTAAAGGGCAATTTCAAACGACTGACCAAAGCGATTTCATTGTAGCAACTCCATATGTAAAAACCTATGCCGGCATAGCTGGGTCACCATTTTGGGCTACAGATATTTGGAACAGTGCAGAGATCCAATACAAAGGAAAAGTGTACCATGTATCAGAAATCAAGTACGACTGTGCCAACGACCTCATGGTGATATCAGAGTATACCAAAGATGGTGTTGTATTACTCAACCTAATTCCCAGCCTTTATCCTGAAATATTTATCAACATAAAACATAGCGGAAACTTGCACGGAAACATGACTTCTGAAATTCTTGTTAATCGCGAGCACTTCATCTTTTACCAGTCCACGAATGAAGAGGAGAGCAACGGAGTTTCATCGGGATACTATCATTATTTGATAGAAAAACATGTTTCGCTGTTGTGTAAATACTCGTCGAGTATAGTGGAACGCAACGGTCTGAAAATTTTTAATGAAGAAGTGAGGTTCTACCTCCAGAAAGACGGAAAGTTAACGCGAATACGACGTGTTGGTAGTTTCCTCGATACGTTCCCACAGTGGAAAGACAAAATCAACCGCTTTGTCAAAGAAAACGATATCAATACTCTGATATTACTCGACTCAGATGATATCGAGAAATTAATTGAGTTCATAAATACACTATCGACCAAGTAATGTACAGACGCCTAACCTTGATCATTGCTCTTTTCTTGGGTACAGCCGCCAGCTGTTTGTCACAGTCGGATAGTTTACTTATTCAAAGAAATTACAACGGAATGAAATACCCTGATTTTACTAAAGCCATTGAGGTCGATCTCGGAATCAAGCTTATGTCGAATTCTTCTAAGTCCGACAGTCTTATCATAAGGCAAGAAAAGGTACCGATGTATCTTGGCGATGTATTGCGGGCTAGCTTTGCTGGCACACGATTCTCGTTCTTCGCTTATAGCACTGAGATACTAGCGGTTCTCGACGATTACGTAATTTTCGATAACATACCATACTATTTCTCTCAAAACAAGACTGCTCCGCAGATAGAAACATCAAAAAACGTTGAATTTCTTTCTGAAACCAAAAATTTGCATAAAAAAAAATCACTTAATTATACGTTCGGCATCCCAACAGACAAAACAGATAAACGCCGCGCGGTACTTTCGGGTCACATTGTAGAGACTGTTTCGGGCGAACCAGTTATAGGAGCTGTTGTTATTGCAGAGGGTCTCAATACAGGTGTAATGGCAGATGCCAATGGTGATTTCTCGCTAGATTTGCCACAAGGACGCCACAATATTGTGATCCGTTCGATGGGAACGGAAGAGAAGAAACTAGGTATAAATTTGTTCGCCAATGGCAAGGTAAACGTGGAACTCAAGGAACAATCTACCGCTATCGACGAGGTGAATGTTATCGCAAACCATATAAACCAAGTTCAAAGCGTGCAAATGGGCATGGAGACCATGGAGATGAAGACCATTAAAGCTCTACCGTCAGCACTTGGCGAGGTAGATATCGTGAAAGTAGCAACAATGCTCCCCGGCGTGCAAACCGTTGGAGAGTGTGCCAGTGGTTTCAACGTTCGCGGGGGAGGAGTAGATCAGAACCTCATCTTGCTTGATGGTGCACCGATATTCAATTCCTCACACTTGTTCGGATTCTTCTCAGTTTTTAACCAAGATGTGGTCGATGACTTCATGCTCTACAAGAGCGGTGTCCCAGCCAAATTCGGTGGTCGGGCCTCTTCGGTACTCGACGTTACCACTCGCAACGGCAATAAAGACAAATACTCCGCTGCCCTCGGTGTAAGCCCTATCACTGGTAGGGTGTATATTGAAGGGCCGATAATAAACGACCGCACAACTGTTCTCATAGCAGCTCGCTCAACTTACTCTGACTGGATTCTCAAGAAAATAGACGACACTAGTTTGAAAAATAGCTCGGCATCATTCTGGGATGGCAACGTAAAAATTGGCCACTCCATCGATAAGAATAACAAGTTGAAATTGTCAATATACCGTAGTGGTGACAAATTCAGGCTCAACTCCGACACGTCATACAACTACAAGAATACATGCGCTAGTTTACAGTGGTCGCATCTATACAATAACGATCTCTCACAAGAAAGTTCCCTAGTTTACAGCAACTACTGGTACGCAATCGAAAGTCAAAGCTATCCTCTCACGGCATTCAAGCTTGATTATAACATACAGTACATGAGTGCGGAAACAAAATTTAGATATTCACCTCAGGGTAACCAAAAGTTTGCCTTCGGGTTTGCGGCAAATCATTATACACTGACTCCTAATACAATACACCCGATAGGTGACAAGTCTATGATTGGAACATCCGAAACAAAACACGACAATGCACTCGACTTTTCGACTTTCGCAGACGACGAATGGAATGTAACAGACAGACTCTTGATGTACGGTGGTATTCGGGCAGACGCATTCCTATCGGCTGGGAAACGCGATGTGTACCAATATACTCAGGATCTACCACTTTCGAGAAACACACTTATCGACACTGTTCATTATGGAAGTTTTGCTATTGCTAAAGTTTATTTTGCATTAGAACCAAGACTCTCACTTCGATACAAGCTCGGGAGGGTTAATTCTATTAAGGCCAGTTACAACCGAATGACTCAAAACCTCCATATGCTCACAAACTCGGCTGCTGTTTCTCCCACCGACTCATGGACACTGAGCGGAGCGCATATTCGGCCACAACGCGCCAATATCTTCTCGTTGGGCTATTACCACAACCTGAAAGATAACAACTTTGAAGCTTCAATCGAAACGTATTACAAACGGATACAAAATTTCATGGACTTCAAGGGTGGGGCTCAACTCCTAACAAATCCAACAATCGAAACAGATATCTTGCAAGGCTTACAAGTAGCGTATGGTGTCGAATTCTTAATCAACAAGAAAGTTGGCAATCTCACAGGATGGATTGGCTACACCTACTCAAGGAGCCTCATTAAAATGGATAGTCAATTTAAGGAAGAACAAGTAAATGGGGGGCAATTCTACCCGTCGAATTACGATAAACCGCACGATATCAACCTCGTGGCAAACTATAAAATGAACCGTCGCTTTAGTTTCTCTACCAGTGTTAACTATAGTACTGGTCGCCCAATTACTTACCCCGTTGCTTCGTACAATTTCAAAGGCAAAACGTTACTTTATTACTCCGAACGAAACGAATACCGAGTGCCAGATTATTTCCGCTGCGACATTTCGATAAACATAGAGAGTAACCTTAAGAGCAAGAAAATTGCACATAGTTACTGGTCAATATCAGTTTACAATCTTACAGGCAGATACAACGTTTACTCGATTTATTTCAAGCCTAACTATTTCGGCGGATTAAACGGCTACCAGATGTCAATTTTCCCAAACCCGATATTTACTACTTCATATAATATTAAATTTTAACAAAAGAATCTTAACGATTATGGCGACTAAAACCCTATTATTATACATTTCCTTGCTTTTATTTCTATCAACATGCGTGAAGCCCTACTATCCAACTATCAACAAGTATGATCGAGTTATTGTGATCGACGGAACTCTCACTGACGATGGAACTCCTCCGTTAGTAAATATATCTTATTCAAGTAACCTAAAGAATTCTAAAGCGGAAAAGGTTACAGGAGCAGTGGTATCTATCTTGACTTCAAACGGACAGAAATATATTCTTACAGAAAAAAGTCAAGGAACCTATACCTATGCACAATCCATGTTCCCAGTTACAAACGGAACATCATACCAACTCATGATTGAACACGAGGGCAATGTTTTCAAATCGACAATGGAAAAACTACTTCCATCCAGCCCTATTACCGATATATCTTTTCAGGTGAAAAGCGACAACAAGGGAGTTGATCTTCTGCTTTCTACTAAAGAGATCGACTCTGCTTCGAGATACTATGTGTGGAAATTATCAGAGACATGGAAATTCAAATCTCCAATATATAGTTTCACAAGATCGGTAAACAAAGAATATTGTTACGCCACTTCAATTGATGCACTCGAATTGGGAACAACCGACCTTTTTTCCCAGAACCGATTTAATCGTTTCCCATTCCTAAATATACCATTATCGAGTCCTAAACTCTTTTTCCGCTACAGTATCTTGGTTGAACAATATAGCATTTCAAGAAGTTCATACATATACCTTGACTATGTAAAGAAAACCAATGAGTCGGGTGGCTCGCTTTTCGACCCTATTCCGACAAATATGAATGGTAATATCACCAGTGAAAGTGCAGCTGTTATCGGCAATTTTCAAGTATCATCGTATAATTCGAAACGGATATACATCGACAGATCAGACTTGCCTAGTGACTTAATAATTTCCGCTGGAATGACAGACTGCATACAAAAAGAGATCGCAATAGGATTTTCTAAAAGTATAGATTCGCTCCAAACGTTCATGATCATAATAGATACAGTTGGAGAAAGACCTGCTATGGTACGTTTCACAACTCAAGAACGCTGCTTCGATTGCACGGCAACAGAATCTCCAGCCACTCCACCAACTTGGTGGGAGTTAAAAAAATAAAAATGCATGAAATGAACAAGAAAATGCAAATATCTATGATTGGAAATGCAAAACCTTGCATAATAGTTAGCTTCGTTACTGCTGCTGTCCTAACCCTCTTCTCTCTCAACATGGCTGCCCAACAAGGTCAAGGTTACCCAAACACTAACTCTTTTTACGAACGCACATGGTTTGCCACCGATCGCGATGTATATATTTCGGGTGATAAAATACTCATTTCCTTGGCAACTATCGACGGTTACTATCAGTTACCAATAACGTTCAGCGCCGTGGCCTACATAGAACTCTATACAGCAAACGGTACCCCCATCGTGCAAGAGAAAGCTTTACTTCGCGAGGGCAAAGGCTCAGTTCAGATCAGGCTACCAAAGAACATCGAGACTGATTATTACTACCTTCGCGCCTACACCAATTTCCAGAAAAATTTTGGAGAAAATTCTTTCATGGTAAAGAAAATAAGACTCATCAACCCATTCAGGATTATCACTATAGAAAAAAAGGCTGACTCAGCAAAAACGAAAAGTATTGCATATATATACCAATTCCAAAACGATAGCATGTATATAACCTGCAACGACAGTGCAACGAGAGGTTCACTTACCATAAAATCGGCATTTGACAATGAATATCTAGGTAAGAATATTACGAGATTAAACGACAGCGTCCTAGTCGTTCCACTTCGAGGAATGAAAAACATACTTTCTGTCACATCCCCAAGTGATGAAATCCCCAAGCTGTTGTCAGATTCAGCACGAAACATTAGTATTTCGACCTGCACTACAGGAAAAACGATCCATTATAGCAGCAATGGAACTCTAGGATTAAATTCAGTGGAAGTTATTTCTGCGTTCCGCGCTGACCAAGGCAAGTTCTCCGACACCTATTGCTCTCCCACAGGCTCTGTTTCTATCCCCACAGTGTTCGCGTACCAACCCGAACTCACGTCAGACATCTTGTTTGGGAAAGTTACCATCAAAGCAGGTGTAGTAATGCCAAAACATATTCTAGTAACGGTTCCCCGATCCATCTCAAGCATGAAGGTAGCTACCATAAAACCCGACAGCAGTTTTAGCCTCGACATGGGCGATCAACATTCAAACACAAGCCTGATCTTTACACCTATCGATACTTCGTCGGCAATTTCTATAAATCTCCTTGACGAATTTTTCCCTCGTTTCGCAATCGTACCTCAAAAAGCGTATATTCCCGAAACTTATCTGGGAACCTACATTCAATCGCTCATGGTAAACGTTCAACTTGAAGATGCTTTCAACACACCGTCCAGACCGATGGTCGATGACACAAAAAACTTCTACGGTACTTGGGACGAGAAACTCGATTTCGACAAGTTCATCAAACTACCCAGTATAGAGGAGTACATTCACGAACTTTTACCTTCGGTCTATGTTATAAAGAAGAAAAAACGCAAATCTATCCGCATATCCGACTACAATGCTCGCGGATTTATCGGGAAGAACCCTCTATTAATTGTTGATGGAACACCGTTTTTCAACCACGGAGCCGTTTTATACGTGCCTCCATTGGAAGTTAAAACCATTTACGTTCTGAATCGTAAACTCACCTACCTGTCTGCTCAATTCGACGGCGTACTTGATATCCGAACCCACAACAATTACTCAGAGGAACTCAATATGGCTACTAATACCTTGAATGTCGAATATATTTCACCTAAGATGAATAATGACCATGCAGCCCTGTTTTCCAACACCCCAATGTGGCAACCTTTCACTACCGCACCGCCATCGGGACAATTCTCGCGCAATCAGAGCGGGCAACTTATAATTAGATTTCAGGGTCTCTCTGATGGCAAGCCATTTGATGTTTATTCAGAAATAATCAAATAAATTATTTTGCAAGATTAATTTATTTAAAAGTGTCATATTCTTTCACAAGCACTTTTTATGTAAATAAATCATTGATTTAGGAATATTCTAGTATTTTTGATATAATTATAAAATACTGATGGCAAAACAAAATCAAAGGATTGAAAAAAACAATAAACCAATAATAAAAAAAGGAAATACATTTTTGTTTATTATTATCGTTTTTTGTACTCCCGTTTTACTTTATATACAAACAATTACATATGGATTTACACACTTTGATGATGACGTTATCATTTCAAACAATTACGAATTTTTAAATAAAACAAACAATATACCTCAAGCATTTTTGACAAATGCTTTTATTCAAAAAGGTGGTACTTTTTATCGTCCTCTTCAAACGATTTCGTATATTATTGACACTCAATTCTCAAATGGAAACAATGCATGGATGTATCATTTGTCAAATATTCTCCTCTGGGGACTTATAGCCGTTGCATTATACCTGTTTTTAAAACGATTTTTACTCTCCCCTATTTTATCGTTAATTTCCACAATTGGATATTGCGTTCATCCATTATTTGTATCAACTGTGGCATGGATTCCAGCAAGAGGAGACTTAATACTAACGTTATTCACACTTATTTCGTTTGTATATTTATTCAAATACCAACAAAACAACAAATTAATATATCTAATTTCACATTGGGTTACATTTACATTAGCCCTATTTTGCAAAGAAACGGCGATAATACTACCCGTACTTTATATTCTTTATTTCATTTGTTTTTCAGAAAACTTAAAATTTAAGAAACACCATTTAGCTCTTGCATCCTTGTATTTACTTTCCGGTATTGTCTGGTTTTTGTTACGTTCAAAAGCGATTGGTACATTTTCAGATCAAATACGTGAGCTTGGAATTGCATCAATACTGTCAAATACACCTTCATTTTTTGAATCACTTTCGAAAATATTTATCCCATTTGATTTTTCTCCTATTCCAGAATTTACAGCATTTAAGATAATTACAGGAATTATAATCTGCTGTAGCATTTTAGTGTTTTTCTTCAAGAACAAAAACACAACAAAAAGTAATCTATTTTTCTTATCGTGGTTTATCGTTTTAATGTTACCACCATTGATATATAAACATCCACTTATTGATTATTTAGATCATCGTTTCTTCCTCCCGTTAATTGGAATTTTGGCATTCTCAGCATCTACATTACCATCCAAATGGACCGACAATTATAAATTAAACAAGAGTTGGCTACCAATAAGCTTCATTCTGCTTTTAAGTGGCATTACATTTACTAAAACGAAATATTATTCTAACTCTGTTTCATTTTATAATGCTGCAGTAAAAGAAAATCCTAAATCAGCAATTGCTTTTCATAACAGAGGTTATGAAAAATCACTTGTGGGAGATAATATCGGTGCAATTGATGATTTCAATAAAGCAATTGCTAATTCGCCAAACTATTATCATGCATATTGTAGCAGAGGAATTTCCAAATTAAATATTGGCAATTATGTTGATGCAATTTCTGATTTTGATAGTGCAATTAGAATCCATCCAAATTATGCTGAAGCATATAATAGCAGAGCAAACGCGAAAAATTATATTCATCAATTTAAAGAATCAATAAACGATTATACAACAGCAATTTCGATAAATCCACAATATTTCAACGCATATAATAATCGAGGAATTGTAAAAGCAAGCATTAACGATAATCAGGGAGCAATTGACGATTATACAAACACTATTGCACTGAATCCAAGCTATGCTGAAGCATATTATAATAGAGGAAGTGTTCGTGCAAAACTAAATGATAACCTTGGCGCAATTTCTGATTTTAATAAAGCAATTGAAATAAATCCAAAGTATGAGGACGCGTACATAAATAAAGGTATTGCAATGATTATTAGTGGAAATTCAAAAGCAGCAATTACTTGTTTTGATAAAGCAATTGAAATAAATCCGCAAAGTATTGAAGCCTATGGTAACAGAGCAATTACTAATTTATCAATAAAAGATTATGTTAGTGTCATTAAAGATTGTGAAATTTTACTTCGATTTAATTCCAAAGATGAAAGAGTTCTAAACTTAATGAATCAAGCTCAACAAGAACTCAATAAATTACATCATTATAAATAAAAAAGGAGGTTTAAAACCTCCTTTTTTATTTATAATGATGTAAAAACTAATAACTAATCATTTCAAATGGAACCTCAACGATTTCTGAATATCCCTCGCCAGCTTCAAGCATGTCTTCGTCAACCTCAAGATAATGCCATTTCATTTTCACTTTAGCTCCATTATTACTAATATCTTCAAACTTCGACATTATATCCATAATCATTTTTGATGAAGCCGTATTAAAATACTCTAATTTAAAACTCACCACCGTTTCGGTATTCGGTTTTTTGCCATATTCATCAATCCAAGCTAATATTGGTGAGTAAAATGCAGCAACGTTTTCGGGCATCGACTTACCGCTCAATTCGAAGACATTTGCACCGGCATCAAAATTTACTGTAGGAGTATCTTCTGTTCCTTTTAGTTTTAAAGCGTCCATAATATATATTTTTGATAGTTCTTATTTATTCCTTGAAATTGTTGATTTTAAGATGAAAAAGAAATTTCCATCAGGTAATTGATCAAAATGATATTCTAATTTGTGTCCAGTCTTTTTCACCATATCAATAAACCCAAGACCTGCCCCACCCTTTTCAGAGATAGAACCTTCTTTAAGTTTCTTAAAATAGAGTTCTTTTAATTTATCTTTATCGAGACTGTTGACAAAATCTAACGATTGTGTTATTTTTTCTTTTTGTGCTGGATCTACTGCATTTCCACTAATAATATGATATGCTGCGTCATCACGACCTACAATAAAAATACCATTACCCGAAAACGCGGTATCAGACTGGTCGCCATCATCAGCATGTTTACAAATATTTTGTAAACACTCAACCATAACATGATACACTTTTTTACGAACGGAATCATCTTCACTTACTTTACCCATATTTTCATCGGCCATCGATGTAAAGGTTTTCGTAATTTGATGATTTACTTCGCCTTCATATATCAATGTAAAGCCTCTTTTAATCATGTCCTGATAAAGGGTATAAACACTATCAAGATGGGAGTTCTGAGATTCCATAGAATTCGTTTTTTTAAAGTGTGAAATTACAACGTTTTTTTTACTTTTTATATATGTGCCTTTGCTAGACTTATTGCATATCCAGCAATTTCATCTAATGGTAGTATTTTCATTGCTCCACCAAGTTTAATTGCTTCTTTGGGCATCCCGAATACAACACAGGAATTCTCATCTTGTGCTATAGTTTTCGCCCCTGCTTCTTTCATTTCAAGTAACCCTTTTGCGCCATCATCACCCATTCCTGTCATAATGATTCCTATTGCATTTCCACCAGCGTAACGTGCTGTTGAGCGGAATAATACATCAACAGCAGGACGATGTCTATTAACTAAAGGTCCTTCTTTTACCTCGACATAATAACGAGCTCCACTTCGTTTAAGTAACATATGAAAATTGCCGGGTGCAATAAGTGCCCGACCATTAATTACAGTATCGCCATCTTCTGCTTCTTTAACAGTAATTTTACATGTTTCATTAAGTCTGTCCGCAAATGATTTTGTAAATTTTTCAGGCATATGTTGAACAATAACGATTCCTGGCGAATCAAGTGGCAATGCTTCTAAAAAAACTCTTAATGCTTCAGTTCCACCTGTGGATGCTCCAACGGCTAAAACAACATCAGTTGTTTTTAACATACTTGTTTGAGTAGGAGCTGCAGGTATCATCACATCGGCCGAATATTTCGGCTGAACAACCATTGTTGTTTCTGCACTTACTATTCTTCGTTTTACTCTTGCATTGGCAGCAGCTTTTACAACATCACATATTCTAATTTTTGACTCCTCAATAAACAATTTTGTATCCATTTGAGGTTTTGTAATTATCTCGACTGCACCATATTCAAGAGCCTTCATCCCCGTTTCGGTACCATGTGCTGTTAAACTCGAAATGACAACAACTGGGATGGGATGCTGAGTCATTATTTTTTTTAAAAAGGTTAAGCCATCCATCTTAGGCATTTCAATATCCAGTGTGATAACATCAGGAATTTCTTTTGCAATTTTTGCTGCAGCATAATATGGATCCGCTGCTGTTCCCATTACTTCAATTTCAGGATCACTTTCGAGAATCGAGACTAATGTTTGTCTTACCAGTGCCGAATCATCAACAACAAGTACTTTTATCTTTTTTCCCATATATTATGAATTTCCTAATGTTTTTTCAATAAACTTATGAAGTACTTTGCCTGATTCTGTATAATAAATTATTTTTCGTCCCAATTTCCCACCAACACTTAAACCAATAATTGGAATATTTAAATCTGCAAGCGTTTCTTTTGCGATTTGAATATTTCGTTCACCAATATTGAATGATGAAATTTGCGTATCAATAATTTCGCCTCCACCAAAAATCTTTGCAGTAATATTTGATTTTGAACATCCTAATTCAAGTAACCGTTGCAATAGTTTTTCTGTTGCAATATTCCCATATTTTGGTGTTGCCAAACCTTGTCCATTCCATAAAGGTAGCATGTAATGGTTTATTCCCCCAATTTGTTTTACATTGTCCCATAAACATACAGCAACACATGAGCCTAAAACGGTTGTTACTTCATAAGACGTATCGCTTGCAAACAACGTTGCCGGATAGAGATAATATTTATCCATTCTGTTTTATTTCAAACATTAGTATTCTTATTTTTTAGAATAACATTCCATTTTCATCGATTGCTGTTCCTGTTGCTTCAGTATCAGTATGAACATCGGGTATTAATACGGTAAATGTTGCTCCCTGACCAACAACACTTTCGACAGAAATGGTCCCATTCAACATATCGGTGATTGCTTTTGCTACAGATAATCCTAATCCATAGCCACTAGAAAGGGTATTAATCGTATTGTCTAAACGTTTAAATCTATCGAAGATAAGTCTTACCTTATCCTGTTCTATTCCAATTCCATTATCTTTTATAGCAAAAGCCATCGAATCATATTCAAAAGAAAGTGTAATTTCAATCGTTCCACCTTCTTTACTAAATAAGATTGCATTACTTAACAGATTTGAATAAATAAGAGTTAGTTTTCCTGGATCTGATTTAAAAGTAAAATCGTTTTCGACTGAGCTATTAATTACTACATTAAGTTTTTTCGAAGCTAAACTCCCTTGATATGAATCAACAAGATTTTGAACAGTTGATAAAACATTAACACTATATATTTGAGGATAGGTTTCACCAGCCTCCAACTCTGCAGCTGCAAAAATATTCTTTAATTGAAAGTCTAAGAAAAAAGCTTCTCCATAAATCAAAGACGCACTTTTTTTCGCTTTTTCAATATCTGACATTGTTGTTATTTGTTTTGACAGATTTAGAATTGACGTAAATGGATTTATAATTTCATTACGAATATTTGAGATAAAATGGCTTTTTAAAGCTTCCGATTCTTCAAGCATTTTATTTACTGACTTAAGCTGATCAGTCATTTCTTGTAGTTCAGCAATAACTCTTTTATTATCATTGAAACGTTTTTCAAGTTCGCTGATTAAGGTACTATCGTTTATCATATCTATTCTTTTTATGATTTTTCATCTATTGGCTTTGGTGGTAAACGTACTTATAATTTAAAAGGTTTTCGTTTTAGCTTATATTTTTCGAAAAACTGTTGGCTTAACATTCACTAATGGCAAATTCATCCCGGCAATCGACTCTGAATGACCTAAAAACAAGTATCCACCAGTCTTTAATTTTGAACAAAGTTTTCCGATTACTCGCTCTTGTGTTTGATGATCAAAATAGATTATCACATTTCTACAAAAAACAATATCGAACATTTGATTAACACTATAAACATCGTCCATAAAATTTAATCTTTCGAAAGTTATCTTATTCCTTAGTTGAGGAACAACTCTAGCCGTTTTATTAAGGGGATCTTTACTCTTTAAAAAATATTTCTTTTTTAGATGCAAGGGAATTTCTTCAATTCGATTTAAGGGATAAATTGCATCAATTGCCATCTTTAGAATTCTTGTTGAAATATCAGTAGCAAGAATTTTAAAATCTGAGATTAATCCTTTTTCTATTGCCTCACTTAATACAATCGTCAAAGTGTATGGCTCCTCACCACTTGAACAGCCAGCGCTCCATATATTAACAAAATTTGAATTTTTCTGTGCAACCTCTTTCAGAATAAATTGATTCATATATTCGAAGTGCATGTTTTCACGAAAAAAATCGGTTTTATTAGTCGTTACAACATCAAACATATGAACCATTTCATGCTGACGACCTTCTTTACTAAACACAAAGTCTATATAATCTTTAAAGTTCGTCATCCCTAACTCACGTAAACGACGCTGCAACCGACTTTCAAGCATTACTTTCTTCATATCAGGAAGTTTAATTCCTAATTCATCATAAATGAATGAACTCAACTTTTGAAATTCAGATTGAGTAAGTTTACAATCGAATATTTTAAAATCAGTACCTTCTGCAGCCATAATTGTCCGTTTTTAAGTTAAAACTTTTCTTCTTCATCTTCTTGAAATGTCAAATCAAAATGGAATTCTTTTTCGTAATTTGTTTTGGTTTCTAAATCTTTAATATTTTTCAAGATAATAATAATTTTATCGTTCAATTCACGTAATTCTCTTGAATGTGTTGATTCAATCTTACCTCCTTTTTCGATAAAATTGACAATTTGTTTCAATGCAATTTGTATATTTTTCCTTATTTCTTCTTTTTTAATTTTTTTACGTAAATCGTATGTTTCAACTAATTTTGCAGACACCTGAAATGAAAGAATATCAACAATATTAATTACTTCGTCTTCAAGTAAATTTTCTAATTCATATTTATTATGAAGGTTTAATGTATTTACCTCCAATTGCAATTTCCTTATTTCAAGAACCTTTTTATATCCAACTAAGACTTTGCATGCTGATGTTGTTAATGCTTTAATTGCTTCAGGTTCTAAAGCAAAACTTATAGATCGAGGTTTTATATCATATATTAATGTAGGTTTTATCGTTTCTCCAGTGAGATACATAAACGACATTAAAATACGATTCCAAATTCTACAAAATTTCTCGAGAAGATTGATATTCTGGAAAAAGGTTCCTTCATCAAAAGAAAGAAACAGTAAATTGTATGAATTTGTTTGTTGATTTTTTTCCTCATCATCAGAATCCAGCAATATAGTATCAAGACTTTTTAATAATGTTGAAAGTTCTATCATCAACAAATTATAGTCTTCAATGATTTGCTCAATCTCTCGAGCCTCTTCAAACGGATTTGAATTATGAAATTGAACAACTAACATTATTCGACGAATTGCTTTTCCGCCTAAAAGTCTATCTCGATTAAATTTCTTTATAAATTCTATTTGAATATCTGTCCAATTTTCTTGAGAAAAATCATCATGAATTTTAATTATCTGTTTTTTCTCTAATTCAATCTTTTGAATAATATCGTCATTAGTCGATTTTGACAATTCGAATAAATAATTTGCCAAATTCTTATAATGCAACAACAGTTGCTTCTCTTTGAGCAACTGTTCAATTTTTTCAAGTGTTTCTTTTAAGAGAAAGAGATTCATTTTATAAAAATTAAAAGACAAAATCAGATCATTTTCTCCCGATTTTGCCTTTTGAAAATACTTATTTTAAACCATTGCTATTAAAGCATGAAGTGTATTTTTTATCTTCAACTAAGATATGATTTTTTAACCAATTAACCAAGAAAGTTAAAACTTCGACTGTTACACCAAGTTTTCCGCTTTGGAATCCATCTCTAAAAGCAATTACTTCACTCACGAGTTTTGCATGATGTTGTTTATGAGCAGCAGTCTCTGGATAACCAAATTTCTCAAAATACTGTTCTTCATATTTGAAGTGTGTTGCAGTATAATTAATTAACTCATTTAAAATTGATCCTAATGCATCCTTACCTTTTCCTTGTTTCATTGCATCGTTAAGATCATTTATAAAACCTACAATTTTCTGATGTTGAGAATCAATTTCTGCAACATTTACACTGAAAGAACTTTCCCAATTAATAAGTGCCATAATTATTCGTTTTTTAATTTATTCCTTTACTATTAAATAATGCTGTGTATTTCTTATCTTCAATTAAGATATGACCTTTAAGCCAACTTACCAAAAAGTTTAAAACTTCTATTGATGTTCCTAATTTACCATTTTGAACATCTTTTTTAAAATCACTTATTTTTTGTTCGAATGATGCATGTAACTTTTTATGCTCATCAATTAATGGATAATTGAACTGTACAAAATATTTTTCTTCATTACGAAAGTGTGTCGCTGTATAATTTGCAAGCTTATCAATAACTTCAACAACAGCATCCTTACCTTTACCTTGTTTCATTGCATCATTCAAATCGTTGATATATTGAATAAGTACTTTATGTTGATCGTCGCTTTCTTTTACGCCAACACTTAATGTATTGTCCCAATTTATTAGTGCCATAATTTCTATATTTTAAATTTATTACTTTTTTATTTAACCTAACAACGATTAGAACTAAATGAAGAAATATATTGCATTTTATTTAATACTCTGCCCTAATCATTAATGACCTTATAACTCTTTTCTTTATAATTATGTTTCAAAATAACAGTTAAATATTTTACAATTGTTTACGATTTCGCATTTTCCTGCAACCATTTAACTGCTTCAGAAACATTTAAGACTTCTACCAATATTAGTCTATTGGGCTGTGCTTTAGCTTGATATTCTTTAACAGTACGATTTGTCATTGTATTTTTTGAATTGATCGTAATGAAATATTTAATTCCATTTTTAGAAAATGATGGAAAAATATCAGTAGCTATAAATCTCTGACATTCGCGTGTAAATGTGCCGACGGCGTTGTTTGAATCAACTATCCAAGCAATTGCAGCATTTTCTTTGGCATTAATTAATCCTTTTTCGAGAATAGCAAATGCAAATTCATCTAGAGTTACTTGATAGCTAGTCCAAGTATCAATAATTGCTTTTATTTTATCATTCCATTGCATATTCAATTTGCCTGGAATACAATATATTTCTTGGTAGTTTTCCATAATCCAAATATATTTCTTGGTTATTACTTCCCCCACCCCAATCAATCAAAAACAGATCAATTAATCTATTTTTTAGTTCTAGAATATATAACTACTCAACAATCAAAGATTGTGATTTTACGTTGTTTCCTGATTCTATTTTTAATATATATAATCCGGAATGAAGAAAACTACAATCAATTGATATCGTTCCTATTCCTTTTTTTGTTTGCAATTCACGACCTAATAAATCTATCACTGTTACTGTAAGTTTTTTTTGCGTTGCAATACTTACATCTGTTTTCGTTTTAGCTGGATTTGGACTTACTGTAATATCAGATGCTGTTACGATTGCTTCTTCTGTTAATTCACTTTCTGCCATATTACTTAAACTTTGACTAAAAGGTCCACTATCAGATTTCAATCTACTTGGTGTTAATGTACCAATCAAATTAAATCGCACTTGATAATATGAATTCAATCCAATTGGATTTGTATCAATATACTCCATCTTTGCTAATCCTTTAACAACATCAACCGTATCGTATGCAGCTAATGTTTTTCCCTTTTCTGCACGATAAATAATATATTTTGAAACGGTAAGTCCAATATAATTATTCCATTGTGCAACAACTGTATTTTCTATTTGATGAAAAACGCAAGTTAAATGTATACTTGAATGAATTGGACTTAAATACGACTCGTTTCCACAAACTGAATCAACAGTACTTAAAGCATAATTATCTGATTTGATTTTTGAATCTGACTTTTGATCAATAGAAATGGTTGTATCATTTTTATAAAGAGTATCAATAATATCGAATTTACCTGCAACACTAGATTCTTTCCAAACATGATAAAGAGTGATTCCCTTATTTAATTGAGGTTCCCATGCAATAAGATTTTTGCCTAATTGACTATTGGTTACCAAACCTAACGTTGGAATAATAGGTACAATTACTTTTATTGCAATTGTATCACTATTTGAACATGTTTTTAAATCAGTAACGGTAACGGAGAATAGACCTGTAGTGTCAACAACAATAGATTGAGTTACTTGACCTGAACTCCATTTATATTTAGCACCTGTATTTTGTGCATCAATAGTTATTTTCTTTTTCCAACAGAAAACAGAATCTTTGCCAAGATTTACCGTTGGTTTTGGATACAATGTACCAATAGTTATAGAATCTGTCGAAATACAGCCTTTCGAATCGATTGTACGAATCTTTATTTTACCAACAGTTGTTGCATCATAATACGATAAACCGTTTGTAGTTGAACCATTCCAATAATACTTGTCGAAAGTTCCTGGGGAAAGTCTCATTTTTCCACCTTCGCAAAAAGTTGTATCGTTCCCTAATTCTGGTTGTAGCGGTATTTGAATTGTAACCGAATCAACTAGTTTTGAAAGACCTTTGAACATGGTTACTTTGTAATTGGTCGTTTTTGTTGGAGCTACTTTTATTGAAGCTGTTGTTTGATTAGTATTCCATAAATAAGAAGTAAAACCAGCACCTAAAACAGAGATTACAACTGAATCGCCTTTACAAACTAAAGTATCTTGTAGGGACAATGCTGAAACAATTATATAATTTTGTTTTAGAACTTCAAACTGTCCTAAACTGTTTTTAGCAGTTAACGTTATAGTATATTTTCCTGCTTTGTTGAAAGTAACCATTGGATTTACAAGTGTTCCAGATGTTTGAACAGCTCCATTAAAATTCCAACTTACAGAATCAGCAGATGAAAGTTGAGTTGTAAAACGCACTGAACTTTGAGGCACAATAATCAACTTATTTGAAAAAAATGAAGCTGTAGGTTTTGAGTTTGGCACATTAATTAGATATGGTTGTGTATATTGAATAACAAAATTATTTTCTAATCCAGATTCATCAATAACCCTTAAAGTCATTTCTGTTGTACCAGTAAATAAACCATCTTTTTGATCTGCATATAAATAGCCATCTTTTACATTAAAAACAAAATATGGATTTATCGATGAAATAAATGTTAGTTTTTGAAATTGAGAATAATCATCTCTAATATATGATGGTAAATAAATTGGACTAAAATTCTTTCCGATCGAAGCTATTTGTTCTGGTATACTGTCAATTAAAAGTGGTTTTTCATTTGTCTTGCCTGATACGATGATTGTCAATAATCCAGTTGAATAATACGAATCGACATAATTACCAAATAACTCAATGGTTATTACAGTGTCAGCTATTTTAGGATTTACCCAAACTAATAAACTATCTCTCGTTTCATTATTTGGCAAATAACTTATTGCTTGTATAATTTTGACTAATGAATCTTGTCTTTGAGATACTGACCACATAACTTTTGATTCAGAAAGAACACTTACTGCATTTTTAATCGTTTTAGCAATATCAATACTTAACGTATCATTACCTCTTAATTTGTATATAGTATCTATTGCAAAATAAAGTGGATTTCCAATTTTTATAAAATCCTTTAAAACAAGAGAATCTACATTGTTCTTTGTGAAGGTTTTTACTTTTACATCAAATAGACCTTCGGTATCGTAGTAATTACTTATTTTGGAACCTGTGTTATAAACGGTATTAGATATTCCTGCAAGTTCCCATTTAATTGAATCGGCTTTAGGAGCTATTGCTTGTAAATAGACATCAGAACCAGCTTTATCGTTTTGCAAAAAAGCAAAAACACCTATTCTACTATAATTTATTGGCTTAGGACTAATATTTGACGTTAAATATCCAGCTTGCCAATTAAATAGCATATCTTTATAATAGCTTCCAACATTATCGTCATCTTTTACACCAATTGCATACATTGCTCCTTTTACAGGTACAGTATCGGTATATGATAACATTCCTGATGCAGCTACAACATCTAATAATTGCATATTTTCGGGACTTGTTCCTTTAAAAATATAATACGACGACACATTCTTAACCGTATATTTAGACCAGTTTAATGCCATTCCTCCGCTATTAATCTCAGGTTCAGCAGTCAACCAAACAGGACTATACATTTTTGATGCTGCTGAAATACCACAATAGTTATACGATTTTAAATTCAACTTTAAGGTATCATTATATGAATTTGTATCTATAATAATTGGGATTTTTCCAAAGGTAAATCTTGAGATATCAGAAATTGAATCAATTTTATTCCCTTTGTTATTAGATAAAACATAACTTTGATTATCAAATATTCTTGAATAAGTAGATACATAACCGATTCCAGGCAGATAATTTATTGATGTAATAGATTCTGGATTTGCAGGAGTAAAAGAAATAATTGCCGAATCTTTAAAGCTACAAGTTTGACTAAAATCATAAGCTATAGCAATATATTTTCCGGTATCTGCAACATCATACAATGTACTTCCAGTTCCTTTGATTTGGCCATCTTTATACCATTCAACTGGATTATCAGTCAAATTCGGCGATGTGGTTAAATCGGTTGTACTTCCTTTACAAATAGTTTGATCATACAAAGAAAATTGTGGTCGAGTTATTGCATTTAAACCAATAAAATAAGTACCTTGATAAGTCCAAGGACAATTCAATGAGTCGACATAATCAACATTATATCGTTCACTTGAACTGAAATAAAATGGATTTGTTTTTGAATATTTCTTTGTTGAATTTATGTCTGGCAAATATGAATTAAATCCATTAAAGACTAATTTTGTTAAAGTATATGATTTTATTTCACTACCATACTTTAATTCTACACTATCGCCAATACAATAAGAAATATCTTGATTTCCAACCAATCCAGGATCGGATGCAACTGTTACTTTTATAGAGTCTTTCATCGATATAACATAGTCCACATTTTTTGCAATTGTTACAACATAATATCCCGATTGAGGACTATAATTTGTATAAGTAGAAAAGGATCCAGCTCCTGTATTATTCCAGTTATAATCAAGTCCTCCAACAGCTTCAACAATTAATGTTTCGGGTTTACAAAACACAATATCGTTAGTAATAATACCTGGAGCAGTAAAATAATTGACAATTTCCAATGAATCAAGTTTTGCATTGGAGTCTTCAACCGTTAAACTGACAGAATATGCACCTGGTTTTTTATAAACGACGGTTACTTCATTATCGTTTAATGAAGATGCAATTCCACCAGGAAACAACCACTGTAATGAAGACGTATTTTGTGTTGTATTTAAAAAGACAACGGTATCGGGACGAGTAAATGTTTCTTTTGAAATTTGAAAAGAAACTTGCGTATAACTAACTGTTGATAACAGAATTATAAATACAAATAGTATAACCTTTTTCATATTTTATTTAAAATAATTTTCAATTTATTTTGTTTAGTCAAATATAAACAAAGAATCTTTCAATTACTTAGATATATTTAATATTTTAAAAATATCAGTTCCTGATTTTCACAAAAAAACTAAATTGCATAAATAGTAACACATTAATTATGTGATTTTTGAAAAATACTTTAAAGTATTTCTTTATTAATTTCATAAACATTCCAACCTTTTGTAAATTTAATAGTCATTAGTGTGTTGAAATTTAAAAGTAAAACATTTGGCTGCTGAATTAGTCGATATGCATAAAGAAATTGCAGTAAAGTTGCAAAAGGGCGATAATGCTGCACAATTCGAATTGTACAAGCTTTACTCGAGGGCAATGTACAATATCTGCATGCGTATTCTCAATCACAAAGAAAATGCGGAAGATGTTCTGCAAGATGTTTTTCTGTCAGCTTTTGAACAGATTCATACTTTTCGGTTCGAATCAACAATTGGCGCTTGGTTGAAGAGAATCGCAATAAATCGATGTATCAATTTCATAAAGACGACACGCATCCAAATACAGTTGACAGATAATTTCGACACAATTGACAGGCCTGATAATATCGATTCTGTAGATTGGGAGGAAGTAGAACTTTCGGTCGATTCGATTCACAAAGCAATGATGCATTTGCCCGATGGATGTCGAGTGATTTTCTCTCTTTTCATGCTTGAAGGTTACGATCACGCCGAAATTTCGCAAATTTTAGAAATTAGCGAATCAACTTCAAAATCGCAACTTAACAGAGCAAAGCATTTAATACGCAATACAATAACAAACAATAAACAACAATCAGAATGGAAAATACAGACAAACTAGATGAATTCATAAACCTAAATAAGGAACAATTCGACAGTTTTGAACCTTCTGCCAAACTTTGGCAAAAGATACAATCAAAACAAACAGTTAAGCTCTCTCGACATAAATGGAATCGAACATTTATGAAAATAGCTGCAGCTGTAGTTTTCCTTTTTGGAACCTACATTACAATAAATAATAGTATCAAAAATAAAGATGAATATACAGTTATTAATACAGATTCAACAACTAATATTCAAATAGCAGAATTCACAGAAGCACAATTGTATTATAGTTCTGAACTTAAAAATAAAATGAATTCATTAAAAGAAAATGCTAAAAACTACCCTGAAATTTTAAACGAAACATATTCAGAATTAAATGCTCTTGACAATGAATACAAAACATTACAAAAGGATTTACAAGATGGTGTTAAAAATACTGAAGTTGTAAGTGCTATGATTCAGAACTACAAATATAAACTCGAGATAATTGATAAAATTAATGAAGTTATTAACGAGCAAAAAGCTCAAAAAACATCGTTGCACCATGAGATATAAGCATTTAAAACCAAAACATTTCGTCAGTCTAATCATGTTACTTATAGCAAACTGTGCTGTCTTTGCTCAAGAATTATCGGACACGAAATACATTACACGATCATTTTCGGTAAATCGTGAAACAAATATTGAAGTTTCAAACAAATACGGAATGGTTAGTATTGAAACATGGAATTCCGATTCAGTCAAATTTGTAATTTCGGCAACAGCAAGAGCCTCTACATCAGTGGATGTTGCTTCTTCATTAAACAACATAGATTTTCAATTTATCAATACAGATCATTATGTAATAGCTAAGACTCTATTTCTTAATCCATCCCGTGCAATAATTAACGATTTAAAATCAATATTTAGTAAATCAAACGGCATGAATATCGATTATAAAATATACGTTCCGAAAACAGTTAACCTAAAGATAGAGAATAAGTTTGGTGATATTTATGCAAATACATTAGCAGGATCCATTTCATTAATACTTTCGTATGGCAAACTAAAAGTTTATCAAGTTGATGGTCAATTAAATTTAAATCTCAACTATGTTGATAATGCCGAAATTGAAAAAATGACTCGAGGAAATTGCGATATATCATTTTCAAATATCTTAATTAAACAAACTGCAACGCTAGATCTGAATAGTAATTTTTCGAAAATTGACATAAACGAAATCGATGATATACAAGCAGAATCTACAAATGATGAAATAAACATAATTGAACTTAAAAATGGAGACATTAATTCTAAGTTTTCAAAAATCAATATTGGATACTTATCAAATAGTTTTATTGGAGATTCTAAATTTGGAACTATAACATTTAAAAAGTTGGCTAGCGATTTTTCGAAAATTAATATTGGAACAAAATACTCTGATGTAAATGTTTACTTTGATGCAAATCTTATTGGCTTTAATTTAGAAATTTCCAACCAAAAATCTAGAATTATGTACCCACGGATATATAATCTAAAAGAAGAACTAATCAATCAGAAAGAGAGTATTTATCGAACATCTGGACATATTGGAAAAGCTAGTAATTCGCGAATATATGTTGATGCAAATCATGGCAACATAAATATAAAAACGAAATAAATATAAAACCAACCTTTTAAAATACAAATCATGAAAAAGAGACATTTTAGCATCTTTGCAGCTATTACTGTGTTATTTAGTAGCTGTTTTAAAATGCAATGCGTCGATGGAAACCAAAAATTGGAAAACCAAAAACGACATCTTTCCACAACATTTAGTGGAATTGAATTACAATCGGCATTTGAAGTAGTATTACGAGATAATGGAAGCGATACAATTGAAGTTGAAGCAGAAAGTAATCTTCAAACATCGATAATTACAGAAATTAAAAATGGTATATTAATAATTAAAACACAGCATGGAAGATGTATTGACACACATGAAAAGGTAACAATTGCATGTAAACTTTCAAATATTCAAGACATCGTACTAAGCAGCTCTGGATCAATAAACAGTGAATTACTAAGGAATAATACGTTAAAATATATTATTGATGGAAGTGGTGATATTAGAATTTCTAAATCAATTGCCGAAAACACCGAATGTAAAATTGACGGTTCGGGAAATATATCTATTGATTCTGTTACAAGTAGATCAATTAAATATACCATTTCAGGATCAGGTGATTTAAAAGCAACAAACACAACGTGTGAGTCATCAACTCTTAAAATTAATGGATCAGGCAATATTACATCAAAAATCATAACCAATTCACTTGATGCCTATATTGATGGTTCAGGTAAAATTACATTAAGTGGTATGGTACAAAATGCGGAAATTTCGATAATGAGTTCAGGAAATTTCGAAGGGTATTCATTCCTAGTAAAAACGTGTAATGCAGCAATTTTTGGTTCGGGAGATATTAGAATTTCAGTTTCGGACACGATAAATGCATCAATTAATGGAAGCGGATCGATTAAATATGATGGCTCACCTATAGTTATAAAATCAATTAGCGGTTCAGGCTCAGTATCAAAAAGATAAAAAAACATAAACGTAAAATTTAAAAGTATGAAAACAGTAAAACTTATTATGTCAGCAATGTGTGTTTGCACAAGTATTTTAGCATTTGCACAAGATAAAATAGATTCAACAAGTCAATATGCGGTTATTGAACACGCTAGTAACAATGAAATTAAAACATTATTTGGTGGCAACCATACAAATGGGTTTTATATTAGTTATGATCTAGGATTTGGAACAATTGACAAAAAACAAACCGTAGAAACAGGAGGACGATTAGCTTGGATCATTGACCATTCAATAGCTATAGGTTTTTTTGGAAACGGATTTGTATCTGCATCTGATTTTAACAAAATAATTGACAATGTAAACTCCAATGTAACATTAGCAGGTGGATATGGCGGGTTTCTCATTGAACCTATTTTATTCCCAAAACATCCAATACACGTATCGTTTCCAATAGAATTAGGAGTTGGAGGTGCTGGATATCAATCATCATTATACAATCCCAAAACATATGACTATATGGACAATCCTAATGGTGATGCATTTATGGTAGTAAAACCAGGTGTTGAATTCGAAATGAATATGTTAAAGTTTTTCCGATTAGGACTTGGAATGCAATATCGTTATGTTTATGGTTTAAATTTAAATGGATTTAATAAGAATGACTTAAATGGTTTAACAGCAAGTATTGCATTTAAATTTGGCAAGTTTTAAGATATTTACAAATACGTTTTATCACCTTAGGTGGCATCTATTAGAAGGTGCCACCCTTTCTTGCATTAAAATAGTATTTACACGTCTTGCACAATGGTATAATAAAATAGAGTTATCAAAAATTGAATCTTTTGGAACCGTTGCTCGGTCGATACAAGGGGTCAAGTTGAAAAGTTGGGGAGTAAAAGGTAAAATAATAACTTTGTATTCTATAAAAAGGAATATATGTTACAAGACACACAAATAGAATTAGTAAAGTTATTACTACCTGAAGGTTTGTTAAAT
>Ga0302296_1000781_pt1 | contig 24948 bp, 9 predicted proteins | sample III_Fen_N3_1_FD_194546 | JGI IMG/M metagenome (GOLD analysis project Ga0302296, IMG submission 194546) | Peat permafrost microbial communities from Stordalen Mire near Abisko, Sweden - III_Fen_N3_1 | ecosystem: Environmental > Terrestrial > Soil > Wetlands > Permafrost | place: Sweden: Abisko...
CAGCATTAGCCTTAGCATCGTGTGGGGGCAAAAAATCGCAAGACGATATTCGCAAAGAAATTGCAAGTTACAATGAACAAATTGTAACACTTAATGGAAAAATCAAAGATCTACAACTTCAATTAACAGATACAACAGCATCAGCTGAAACAAATCTTAAAATCGTTTCGATTGAAGCTGCAGCTACTAAACAATTCAACCATTTTATTGAAGTACAAGGTAAATTAGATGGCGACAATAACGTAAATGTATTCCCCGAAGCACCAGGAATGATAAAAGCAATATTTGTTCATGAAGGTCAAACTGTTTCGGCAGGTCAAGTTATTGCACAATTGAATAGTTCAGCTGGACAAGAACAAATAAAAGCTCTTGAAACGCAGTTGAAACTTGCTACCGATGTTTATAACAAACAAAAAGGATTGTGGGATCAAAATATTGGCTCTGAAGTTCAATATTTACAAGCAAAAACAGGAAAAGAAGCTTTAGAATCGCAAGTTTCATCGGCAAAAAAGCAATTAGACATGTACCAAATTAAAGCACCGGTATCGGGAACTATCGAAGATTTGCCATTAAAAGTTGGTCAAATGGTTGGACCACAAATGCCAGCTTGTAAAATTGTAAACTTTACAGCATTAAAAGCAGTTGCTCAAATAGCAGAAGCTTATACATCGAAAGTAAATCAAGGTGATGTTGTTAAAATTTGCGTAACCGATTTAAAACAAGAAATTGCTGCTAAAGTTGATTTTTGCAGTCGTTATATCGATCCTGTAAATAGAACTTTTAACATCGAAGCACACTTTGCTGGAACAAACAACATGAAAGCTAACATGATAGCAGTTGTTAAAATTAACGATTACAAAAATGATAATGCATTTGTTGTAGCTATAAACCAAATACAAACTGATCAAAAAGGTCAATTTGTTTTAGTAATATCTGACGAAAACGGCAAAAGTATAGTTCGCAAAAAAGCAATTACTACTGGCCAAACATATAATGGTTTAGCTGAAGTAACAAGTGGATTAACAAAAGGCGACAAAGTAATATCTACTGGTTACTTAACCGTTGATGAAGGCGAAGAAGTTTCGGTAAAATAATATTTGGAAGATAAAAAAATGTTATACCATGAACGCAATAAAATTTCGTGCTAATGCTTCGACAAGCTCAGCATGACAAAGATAATCACTTAGGTCACCCTGAGCTTGTCGAAGGGTATTGCAGTTCAAATAATTTAAAAAGATAAAAGATGAAAAAGATAAATTTCAAAGAATTTAAGCCCACAAGTTGGGCCATCGACAACAAAACAAGTATGTATGTGTTGACGGTGATTCTCATGATTTTTGGGATGGTAAATTATTACACTATTCCTAAAGAACAATTCCCAGAAATAGTAATTCCTACAGTATTTGTTAATACTGTATATCCAGGAACTTCGCCATCGGACATGGAAAACCTTTGTACGCGTCCATTGGAGAAAAACTTAAAATCGATTAATGGAGTTAAGAAAATTTCGAGTAACTCAATCCAAGATGTATCGAGCATAATTGTAGAATTCAATACTGGTATTGCAATAGCTGAGGCAAAACAAAGAGTAAAAGATGCGGTTGATAAAACGAAAAACGATTTACCAAACGATCTTCCAATGGAACCAATGGTTCGCGAAATCGACTTCTCTGAAATTCCAATTATGTACGTCAATCTTTCGGGCGATATTGATCTCGCAAAGATGAAAAAATTTGCTGAAATTGCTCAAGATAAAATTGAAAGCTTAAAAGAAATAACTCGTGTAGATATTGTTGGAGCACTTGATCGTGAAATCCAAATTGATGTAGACATGTATAAACTACAAGTTGCAGGATTAACTTTTGGTGACATTGAACGTGCAGTGAAATACGAAAACATGACCGTTGCAGGTGGTACTATCGAAATGCAAGGAATGCGTCGTTCGGTTCGTGTAGTTGGAGAATTTAAAAACATCGATGTAATTAAAAACATTATCATAGCTTCGGCAACTGGTGCACAAGTAAAATTGAGCGAAGTTGCACAAGTTCGCGACGATTTTAAAGAACAAGAAAGTTACGCTCGATTAAATGGTAAAAATGTAATTACACTAAATATTGTAAAGAAAAGTGGTGAAAACTTAATCGAATCGTCAGACAAGATTAAAGATATCATGGCAAATCTACAAAAAACAAAATTCCCCAAAGAACTTAAAGTTGTAGTAACTGGAGATCAAAGCCACAAAACCAAAAGCACACTTAATGACTTAAACAATACCATTATTATTGGTTTCCTTTTAGTAACCTTAGTATTGATGTTCTTTATGGGATTGACTAACGCTTTGTTTGTTGGATTATCTATTCCATTGGCAATGGCATTAAGCTACATTGTACTTCCAGGTATAGGATTTACCATGAATATGCTTGTTATGTTTGCCTTTATCTTTGCTCTTGGAATTATTGTTGACGATGCTATTGTGGTAATCGAAAACACACACCGTATTTTCAAAGCTAATAGAGACTTAACCATTGCTCAAGCAGCAAAATATGCAGCTGGCGAAATGTTTGTACCAATTCTTTCGGGAACACTTACAACATTAGCACCATTCTTCCCATTAGCATTCTGGCCTGGTATTGTAGGTAAATTCATGTTCTTTATTCCAGTAACATTAATTATTGCATTGTTCTCTTCATTGATTGTTGCGTATTTATTAAACCCTGTTTTTGCAGTTAGTTTTATGAAACACGAGGATGATGATGAAAACTTCCATTATAAAAAGAAAACATTGGTAATGGTTACAAGCATTATTGGTGGTTTGGCATTCTTATTCCACATTTTTGGTAGCCATGGAATTGGAAACTTCTTGATTTTTATTGGATTATCGTATGTAGGCCATAATCTAATCGGATATAAAGTTATACTTCGTTTCCAAAACAATATTTGGCCAAAAGCATTGCGTGGATACGATAAAGTGCTTCGTTGGGTACTAAAAGGTTACCGACCATTATGGATGATGATTGGTTTAATCGTTCTCCTAATTGCAACATTCTTCATAACTGCTAAAGCAAAACCAAAGGTTGTTTTCTTCCCCGATAACGAACCTCAAGTGGTAATGGTTTATGTGAAACTTCCTGTAGGTACAGACATTAAAGTTACCGATTCGGTTACTAAAATAGTTGAAAAACGAGTTACTGAAGCTTGTGGCGAAAAAAATCCAATTGTAGAATCGGTTATTGCAAACGTTGCATTAGGTGCATCAGATAATCAATTCGATTCAGGAACTAAAACATCAAATAAAGGTAAAGTTTCCGTTAACTTTGTTGACTTTGAAAAACGTCATGGGGAATCGACGAACACCTATATGGAAAAGATTCGTAATGCAGTACAAGGAATTCCTGGAGCAGAAATTTCGGTTGAGAAACAACGTTCTGGTCCTCCAACAGGTAAACCAATCAACATCGAAATTAGTGGTGATGATCTTGACGAAATGGTTGCAGTTACCGATAATCTCAAGAAATATATCAAAACATCGGAAATCCCTGGTATTGCAGAATTAAAATCAGATTTTGATGCTCGTAAACCAGAATTAATCATCAAAATAGACCGTCAACGTGCACAAAAAGAAGGCATAAGCTCTGGTCAAATAGGTGGTGAAATTCGTACTGCAATTCTTGGTAAAGAGGTTACTAAATATCGCGATGGTGAAGATCAATTCCCTGTTGAATTACGTTACAGCAAATACGAACGTGAAGATATTGAACGATTGATGAACCTTAAAATCATTTTCCGTGATATGGCAATGGGTGGAATCGTTCGCCAAATACCTTTATCGTCGGTTGCAACTATCGAATATCAAAACACTTATAGCGGAATTACTCGTAATAATGCAAAACGTGTAATCACTCTTTATTCTGATGTTATCACAGGTTTCTCGGCTGCCGAAATCAATCCAAAACTTGAAAAAGCATTCAAGAATTTCAAAAAACCTGAGACAATTGATATCAAAATTACTGGTGAAAATGAAAGCCAACAAGAATCGGCAAGTTTCCTTGGAAAGAGTATGTTATTGGCAATATTGTTAATCATTTTTATCTTGGTTACACAGTTTAATTCAACTCGCAAACCAATAATCATTGTGTCTGAAATTTTGTTCAGTATTATTGGTGTACTGTTAGGATTTGTAATCTTTAAGATGTCAATATCAATTATCATGACAGGTATGGGGGTTGTAGCACTTGCTGGAATTGTGGTTCGAAACGGAATCTTACTCGTTGAGTGTACCGATATTTTACTTGAAAAAGGAATGGCATTGAAAGAAGCAATCATTGAAGCGGCTAAAATGCGTATTACTCCAGTAATTCTAACATCAACGGCTACAATACTTGGATTAATTCCATTAGCAGTTGGATTTAATATCGACTTTGTTTCATTGCTTCAACATCTTGATCCTAAAATACACTTTGGTGGCGATAGTGTTACATTCTTTGGAGCAATGGCTTGGACAATCACATTTGGATTATCGTTTGCTACATTCATTACCTTAATTATGGTTCCTGTAATGTATTTCTTAGTAGACAAATTCAAAGAAAAAATGATAAAACTAACAACAAAAAGAAAGAAAGATTAATTCTTACTTCTGAATAATTACAATCTCCCACCCTCTTTACTAAGAGGATTTTAAAAGCCAATGAAAGCCAAGCAGAAATGTTTGGCTTTTGTTTTTTTACATTTACCATGCAACTTTTAAAGTACTTTGGCAGTCTCGAAAATAGAAACAGAAAGATTTATTTAAAATAACTCATCATGAGAAGAAAATTACTATTCGTTATTTGTCTATGCTTAAGCATTATGACATATGGGCAAATTGATTTCAGTGTACAAACAAATGGAGCAACAGCAAGCTTTACTTTAACCAAACAAGGTAATTTTTACGAATCAATTTCATGGGATTTTGGCGATGGGACTAAATCCCAAGGCACAAACTCAACGGTATCTCATACATATACTACTTTGGGTAACTATACTGTTTGTGTAATCGGTTATCCAATGCCAATGGCAACAAACGACACGATGTGCAAAACCGTTAGTATAACAACAAATACAATTAAAGCAAGTTCTTGTGGCAGTTATACCTTAAATGGTAAAACCTATGACAAAACAGGTTTATATACCCAAACATTAAAAGACATTTTGGGAAATGATTCAATTGTTACATTGGATTTAACGATAAATTCATTACCCCCTTATACTGGAATCGACAAAACAATTTGCCTAGAACCAAATACAGAAACAAACATAACCTTAACAGGTTCTAACGGTCAGTATTCATTCAAATGGAGTACTAACGATGGAAACATTTTATCGACAACATCAAGTATATCAATAAAAAGTCCATTAGTAGCTGGGAGTAAAACATATTATTGTACTGTAACAGATAATACAACGAGTTGTAATAAAATTATTAGTTCAACCATCAATTATATTGCATCACCAAGCATTTCGTGGGATGCGAATAATCAAAACACAATTTGTTCAAATGGAAATCCAGTTTTAATAAAAGTTAATACTCCTGTTGGTTTTGGTTCATTTTCGGGATTTACATCAAAAACAGTAACACTAAATTCTATTCTTATTGACCCCAAAACGAGTTCTGTTGGTACTTATAATTTAACATATTCATTTAATGATGCTATGGGATGTTCTGCATCTATTAATACTCAAATAAGTATTACTTCAACATTACCACCAACAACAGAAGCCGATAGTCTCAATACATATTTACTTAATATGATTCCACCATTTTACATTAAAGCAGTTGGAACAATGTTAAAATGGTATTCCGACTCAAAATGCACTAATTATATAGGTTCAGGAAGTCCTTTTAACATAACAAATTATGCAAGTAATAATGGGAAAGGACAATACTTTTATGTTACTCAAACCTTGAATTCTTGCGAAAGTAAACCAGATAGTATTTTCGTATATAATATGACTAATTGTCCATGGAAAGCACCTATTGTAGTTAGCGTTAATAAATGCGAAAATGATAATTCATTATATTCGACTCCAGTAATAGCATCAATACCAACGCAAACACCTCAACCTAACATGGTGAATTGGGAATGGTATAGCAATGAAGGTTTAACAACAAAAATTGCAAGTGCAACGGGATCATCGTATTTACCAATGAATATCCAATCTGAAACATATTATGTAAGATATAGTGCAATTGAGCCATCTTCAGGTATGGCTTGTTGGAGTCCCGCGAGTAAAGTTACAAGAACAGTAAATCCTAAACCAATTCCACAATTTGCAAATTCCGTTAAAAGCGATTATTGCAATTACGATAATTTTATAGTTTTAAATGGAATAGATTCAAAAGGATTAACTGGTGTTAACACATATAAAGTAGATAATAAATTAATTACTTCATCAGTTATTTCTATTGAAACTCAAAAATCAGATATTTTATATACTGTTGAATTTGTACGAACAAGCGTTGACGGTTGTAAAGATTCGGTAAAGAAACAAATTAAAGTACATTGCTTAACAGCTCCAACAATAAGTGCTCCTAATCCTAAGACAATTGTTATTGATGATGCCAATAATTTAAGTGAACCGGCAAACCTATCTGCAATGGGTACAGGAAATAATGAAATTCAATGGATGGATGCTTCTTGTACTACAGTACATTCAACAGGAAATACACTTGTAACAGACTTATCTGTAGTTGATTTAGGCGCAGTGCCATCTAAAAGTTTTATATACAAAGTTCGTCAAATGGAAAGTGTTAGTGGCTGTGTGAGTAACTGTGTTGACCAACAGTTAATATTAATCAATTGTCCTGCATTAGCACCAATAGTTGTAGATCCTTATTATTGTGTAAACGATCCATTAGCATTAACAGCAATAGCTATACCACAAGGTACACAAGGATCAGGAGATAAGCTTGTTTGGTACCCAACTAGTACAACAGGTGGATACCCGATATCAGGATTTGATGGAGTAAATGTTTATACCTCAAGTATAGCAAAAACAGCCCCAATAACAGAGACAGTTTATGTTGCACAATATAATAAACAATATAACTGCTATTCATCACCCAAGAAAGTAACTATAAACGTTGTGGCAAATCCAACGGTAAACATAAGTGTACCAAAGGATGTATGTAGTGCAGATGGCAAAGTTGACATTAACGTTTCTGGGAATGGTGTTTTACTTGGTGATGATTCGGGTTTAGATGCCTCAGCACATACATGGGATCCTGGAATATTAAGTACAGCAACAAAAACAATTATCTTAAGCTATACTGTTACCGAAACTCAAGCAGATGGACAGACTTGTTCAACAACCAAATCTACTAGTATTACTGCACACTTCGTGGAAACACCACTAACCGAAGATAAAACATGGTCGATTGGTGACATCGCAAATATCCCTGTAAACTTCTTGACAGCAAACTCAAAAGGAACTGGAGTAAAAATCAATTGGTATGCAGATCAAAATAAAATAGCATTATTATCAACAACAAACAATTACACTCCCGACAAAGTTGCAATTCAAGCAGAAGTAACTGCAGCAGGTAATCCAAAAACTTTTACAAAAACCTATTGGATAAGCCAAACAGATGCAACTGGTTGTGAAAGTGACGTTGTAGCTGTAAACCTTAATTTAGTTGATTGTCCATGGCAAGCACCAGTTGTCGCTGGAATCGAAAAATGCGAAAACGATCCTACTTTAGCTAGTTCGGCATTAGTTGCGACTATTCCTACTCAAAGTCCACAACAACCCGATGAAGCAAAAGTAACTTGGGAATGGTATGCAGACGCAAGTTTAATGGTAAGTTCTAAAATTCAAACAGCAATAAGTTCAACATATATACCAACAAATATACCAACAAATTACTTTCAAACTATTACATATTATGTTAGATATAGTGCAATAGAACCATCATCGGGAAAATCATGTTGGAGTCCAGCGTCTCCAGTAGTTTATAAGATTAATCCGAAACCAAGTCCACAATTTGAAAATAGCGTTAACAGCGACTATTGCTATAACGATAAAACGGGCTTGATTGTATTAAACGGTTCAGACATAAAAGCTCTGCCTGGTACAGATGTCTTTAATGTAACTAAAAATGGAGTAACAAAAAATGCAGCAGTTATTAATATCGGCACACCAATAGCAGATGAAGTATTCAATATAGAGTATGTAAGAACAACGGAAAGTGGTTGTAAAGATTCAGTTCATAAAGATATAACTGTTCATTATATTGCAACACCTACAGTTGTTTCTTCATCTTCAACATTAAATCCAGTAAAATGTATTTATGAAGCAACACCAAGTTTCAATTTTACATCAAATACTAACAATAGTAATACGTATGAATTTAATATTTATACAAAAAACCCACATGATTTCCCTAATGAACAAAAAATAACTTCAGTACAAGCTAATCAAAGTTTCACTCCATCAAACGTAAACAATGCAGGAACGTATGAATATTGGATAACTGAGCTTAATATTGACAATCAATGTATGAGTCAAGCTCAATCATTTACGTTAACAACAAAAGAAACATTAAGCCCGATAGCAACAGCAATAAGCCCGATTTGTGAAGCAAAAAATACAAGTGTAACGCTAAATGTTAATTCGATGATAGGTGCAGAAGTTTATTGGTACGATAGTTTAGCAACCCAAAATGCCGAACCTATTAATAATTTCAAACAAAAAGGCAATCCATATATAGTTGATGGAACAGATAAACTATCAACAGGAACATATACTTATTATGCATCGCAAGTTATTGGTGGTTGTCAAAGTGCAAAAACAGCAGTAACATTTAGCATTGTTGCTTCATATAATGACACTCTTTCTGTTACAATTAATAAAGGAGATAGTACGAAGATTGGTTCTTTATATTATAAAACCGCTGACACCCTTAACATAACATATAACAGTTCATTTGGATGTGATAGTTTGATGCATTATATTATTTCTGTTAAAATAATTGGAGACACTAATAACGACGGAACTATCGATGACACAGAAACAGCTGGAGATATCGACGGTGATGGAATAATAAATAATGGCGAAATTTGTGGTGATGTTAATGGCAACAAAATAATTGATGCAACTGAAATTGCTGGCGACATAAACGGAAATGGCGTTATCGATAATCTTGAAACTGCAGAAAAAGCTGGTTTTAGAAATGAAATTGCTGGCGATTTGAATGGTGATGGTGAAATTACAGCTCCTGAAATCGTAGGTGATATAAATGGGAATGGAACAATAGATTCAAAGACAGAAGCTCTTGGTGATGTAAACGGAAACGGCACTATCGACCTTAATGAAACAACTGGTATTGCAATTATAGGTAAGACAAACATTAGTGTTTATCCATCACCAACAAAATCGATGATTTACATTAAATCGAATAAAACTATAAAAATTAATAAAGTTGAAATTTGGTCAGTTTTAGGAAATATTGTTCAAGAAGGAAACTTAAATGCTGACACAAAAGGAATTTCAATTCAATCGCTTCCATCGGGTTTATACATTATAAAAATATTTACGGAAGGTAAAATCTACAGTCAAAAGATTATTAAAGAATAATTATTAAAGCCTTTATATTTAAGCCGAGCAGCAACGTTCGGCTTTTTTGTATTTTATTTTTATCGTGCAACTTTTTTAGTATTTTCGCAGACTCGAAAATAGGAACAGAAAGATATCTTAAAATTAAATTATCATGAAAAGAAAATTACTATTCGTAATTGGTCTATGCATAAGCATAATGACATATGGACAAATTGATTTCAGCGTACAAACAAATGGAGCAACAGCAAGCTTTACTTTAACTCAACAGGGTATTTTTTACGAATCTATTTTTTGGGATTTTGGTGATGGGATGAAATCGCAAGGAACAAATTCAACCATATCTCATACATACACAACTTTGGGTAATTATACCGTTTGTGTAATTGGTATGCCAATGCCTATAGCAACAAACGATACTATGTGCAAATCAGTTACAGTTACTTCAAATACTGTAGTTAATTGTCCGTGGAAAGCACCAGTAACGATTGGAGTAATAAAATGTGAAAATGATATTTCATTGGCAACAAGTCCAGTAAATGCAAGTATTCCAACCCAATCACCTCAACCAACTAATGTGAATTGGGAATGGTACAGCGATGAAGCTTTAACAACTAAAATTGCAAGTACATCGAGTTCATGGTATATTCCTAATACTTTACAATCTCAATCATATTATGTTCGATATAGTGCTATTGAGCCATCATCAGGTTTGGTTTGTTGGAGTCCAGCTAGTAAAGTTACACGAACAGTAAATCCAAAACCTACAGTAAATATATCGGCAACAAATACAAATGTATGCTATACAAGTGATATACAAACATTAACTGTATCGCCAATAATTGGAGGCACTTTATCAGGAATAGGAGCAATTGGAGTCAATCAATTTGACCCAACTACTGGAGGAAAAGTAGATGGAAGCTATTTATTACAATATAAAGTGATTGATAATAACGGATGTAGCGATAGTGCAAATATTTCAATGAATGTTACCTATGCTGATGCACCAGTTGATCCAGGTCAAACAACGTACTTGTTGTCAGAAATTATAGCAAATCCTGTAAAACAAATGCCAAATATCTTTGCCAACAAAGGAAATGGTTCTGGTAATTTCGAATGGTCAAAAACTATTAACCCATTTACAGCATTAGCATCAGCGAACAGTTCAAGTTATAATACTCAAGTTCTTACGGCAGCAATGAACGTACCATATTACGTACACCAAACCGAAAATGGATGTACTAGTGATGCAACAGTCATACTTTTAAACATAGTTTATTGTCCATGGCAGGCACCAGTTGTAGCTGGAATCGAGAAATGCGAGAACGATCCTACATTAGCAAGTTCGGCATTAGTTGCGACTATTCCGACACAAAGCCTACAACAACTGGATGCAGCAAAAGTAACATGGGAATGGTATGCAGATCCAAGTTTATCGACAAATTCTAAAATTGCAATAGCAACAAGTTCAACATTCAATACAACAAATTTCTTACTAACCAAATATTTTGTTAGATATAGTGCAATAGAACCATCTTCAGGAAAAGTATGTTGGAGTCCAGCGTCTCCAGTAGTTTTTTCGATATTCCCCAAACCATATCCCCAAATTTCCAGTTCAGTTTTAAGCGACTATTGTTATAATGATAAAGCTGGCGTAATAAATATTAGTGGATCGGACACCCATAGTTTAGCAGGAACAGATTTGTTTAAAGTGACTAAAAATGGAGTAACAACAAATGCAGCAGTTATTAATATCGGAACACCAACTGCAGACATAAACTACGATGTTGAATATGTTCGAACAACTAACAAACAATGTAAAGACTCAGTTAAGAAAACGATAACGGTTCATTATGTTCCGGCCCCTCAAGTTGTAACATCTGCTCCGACGACGATAATTGGGCATAATAATCCAGCCCCATCAGCTACAGCAACATTAACTGCAAGTTCATTGCAATGGTATGATATTGATGGATTCACACCTATTCCTGCACCTGCTGGCACAGAAGCTACCTACGCATATTCTGGACCAGAACCTACTTCCGATATGGTTTATCTATACAAAGTATTACAAATAGATAACTTTGGATGTAAAAGTGCGATGACAGATGCTCCTATGATTTTTGAAATATGTGTAGCTAAGAGTCCAATAGTACAAAACCAGAGCATTTGCATTTACGACACAATACCTTCATTTACAATTACACGTTCAACAGTTAATAGTCATAATTATGAGTTTGAAGTTTATGATATGAGTCCATATTCCTATCCATCACAAGCAAAGAAAATAGCAACCATATCTGCTGGACAAGTATTTACTCCAGTAATTCCAACTGTAAATGCTCAAATATATAAATACTGGGTAGCCGAACATGATATTGATGATAATTGTATGGGTCCAGGAACTGAGTTATCATTAACAGTAAATCAAACTAAGGAACCTGCTGTAAAAGTAAATTCTTCGATATGCAAAAACACTACAATGCATATTACATTAAGTGTTATTCCAATTACAGGAGCAGATGTTTATTGGTACGATAAAAAAGCTAACACAAAAGAAGAAGCATTAAATGCTAGCTTTATAAATAAAGGTAATCCATATCTTTTATTAGGCATTAATGCCCTCCCCAAAGGAACATACACTTATTATGCATCACAAATAGTTAATGGTTGTCAAAGTGCAAAATCAGCTGTAACATATAGTATTGTTGATCCTTCTGAAGAATCGGTTTCGGTAACTATAAATAAAGGTGATAGTACATTGATTGGTTCAATATACTACAAAACAGCAGATACTTTTGATATTCACTATAACAACGAACTTGTTTGTGACAGTTTAGTGCATTATTTCATTTCTATTAAAATTATTGGCGATACAAATAACAACGGCACAATCGATGATACAGAAATAGCTGGAGATATTGACGGTGATGGAATAATAAATAATGGCGAAATTTGTGGCGATGTAAATGGCAACAAAATAATTGATGCAACAGAAATTGCTGGCGACATAAACGGAAATGGCGTTATCGATAATCTTGAAACTGCAGGGAAAACTGGTATTAAAAATGAAATTGCTGGCGATTTGAATGGTGATGGTGAAATTACACCGCCTGAAATTATAGGTGACATTAACGGTAATGGTACTATTGATCCACAAACAGAAATCTTGGGTGATATTAATGGAAACGGCATTATCGACCTTAATGAAACAACAGGTATTGCAATTTTAGGTAAGACAAATATTAGTGTATATCCATCACCAACAAAATCGATGATTTACATTAAATCAAATAAAGCTGTAAAAATCAATAAAGTTGAAATTTGTTCGATATTAGGAAATATTATTCAAGAAGGTAACTTAAATTCTGACACAAAAGGAATTTCAATTCAATCGCTTCCTTCAGGCTTATATATTATAAAAATATTTACCGAAGGTAAAATCTACAGTCAAAAGATTATTAAGGAATAATTATTAAAGCCTTTACTTTTAAGCCGAGCAGCAATGTTCGGCTTTTTGTTTTTAAATAATAGTATTTTGAATCAATATCAAACATCATATTTTAAAACAAAATGATAATCTCACAATTTATATATTACTTTTGTATAACAAAATATAAAGACAACAAAATGAAAAAAAAAAATACTTTCAGTAATTTTAACTTTTACATTAAGTTTTCATTTAATTGCACAAAATGCAGTTGAAATGCATGGACAATTATCGGTAAAAGGGACTCAGATAGTAGATAAAAATGGAAATGCAGTTTGCTTTGCTGGACCAAGTCTCTTTTGGAGTAACAATTACTGGGGTGGCGAAAATTTCTACAACAAAGATGTTGTTGATTGGGTACATTCCGATTGGAATGCTCCGATTATTAGAGCAGCTATGGGTGTTGACGCATCGGGAGGTTATCTCGATTTCCCTGAAAACAAAGCAAAAGTCGAAAAAGTAGTAGCCGAAGCAATAGCAAATGGAATGTATGTTATTATCGATTGGCATTCGCATCATGCCGAAGATTATAAAACGGAGGCAATAGCGTTTTTTGAGTCTATGGCAAAAGAATATGGTTCATATCCAAATATTATTTATGAAATTTATAATGAACCATTAAATATAAGTTGGAGTAACGTAATTAAACCATATGCTAATGAAGTTATTAAAGCTATTAGAGCAATTGACAAGAACAACATCATTGTTGTTGGAACACCAACCTGGTCGCAAGATGTATATTCAGCTTCGTTAGATCCAATCACTTCATACAAAAACATTGCATATACTCTTCATTTTTATGCTGGCACACATGGGAAAGATTTACGCAATAATGCAATTAAAGCAATGAATAATGGTATTGCACTTATGGTTACTGAATGGGGTACAGTGGAAGCGAGCGGTGATGGCGCTGTAGCTGTTGATTCATTAAAACCTTGGATACAATTTATGAAAGATTATAAATTAACGAATTGCAATTGGGCATTGAACGATAAAACTGAAGGTGCATCTGCTCTTGTCTATGGGGTTTCTGAATATGGTCAATGGAAAGATACAGAATTAACAGAATCGGGACAATTAGTAAAATATCTTATTAAAAACTGGGAGGGGAATGTTGTAGTTGGTTCTGATATTGTTGCTACGAAGAGTCTTATTAGTGCTAAATTGAATTCTCAAGGCGACATAAACATTTCACCTAATGATAATTCTATTACATATATCTGCAACTTATATGATATGAATGGTAGAGCGTTATATAATTCGAAATTTGAAGGAAGTCAAAGTATATCGACAATGAATTTTGCTACTGGAATGTATATCTTGCAAATTATCGCCAACGATGAATTACAAACATTTAAGTTTGTTAAATAGTCTGGAATAAATAACCATAACTCGCATTATTTCAAATAAAACTGAACAGAAAGTTCATAACTTCCTCGTGCTTTGGTTGCTGTTCTAAATTTCGAAACATTAAAATCGTAACTCAATGCCAATGAATATAAGTTATTGTAATCGTATTTTAAGTACGCTATAACAGCATCACTTACTCTATAATATCCACCATAAGAAACAAATGAATTCTTATACACGCCAGTATATTTTGAGTTTAAACCTAATTTATTTTTGGCGTACAATCCTATATTACATTCGGTAAGCGAACCTTGTTTCATAAAAAGGAGTGATGGATGAATTGTAAGATTAGAGTTATCGCCAATTGGCAAACCGAAATCGGCAGTAATATTCCATCGAATTGGTAAAATACCCGAATTTGAAAGATATGTATATTTAGGACGTGTAAGATGATATGCTCCAATGCCAATATTCCATTCCTGTTTATTCTCCATAACATGTTTCCACAACAAACCAGCCGATAAATCGAAATATCTATTTTTACGATAATCAGTTTCACCACTTGCAACTTCGGGGTTTATTATTTTACCATCGTATTGACTATTCCATGTCAAATCGCTTAAATCTAAAGCTTGTTGCGAATATGCACCTATAAATCCAAAACGAACAGATGTTGTTTTATTCACATCTATTTTAGTTGCAACAGATGCATGAATTTGTGTTGTATTCATGTGTGCATCACCTACTCTATCGTTTAATAAGAACAAACCTAAGGCCAGTTTGCCTTTATGCAATTTCCAATCGTTCGAAAAAGCTACCGTTCTATATGGATTTGTTGTTACAGCATGCCATTGGTCGCGATACAATAAATTAAATCTCGATGTTTGTGATATATCGCCAGTAAAAGCAGGATTGACAAGCATTGTTGTATTCCAATATTGAGAGAAATGGATATCTTGAGTATATGCTTTAATACAATTTAAGCACAAACTAATAACAATCATAATATATAAAATTCTATTTCTCATCTTATGATTGATATATTTCCTTTTTTAACGATAGACTGCCCATTACAATTTGTTTTTGCCGAAAGATAATACATTACCGTGGTTGACTCTAAAATTGCACCATTGTATGTACCATCCCAGCCATCTTTAATAGAATGCGATTCGAAAATTTTATTTCCCCAGCGATCGAAAATACAAAACTTTAGATCATCAACATTTCGACCTATAGGATACAGAACATCATTGAGTCCATCGGAGTTTGGTGAAAATGCAGTTGGTACATCCAAGTAACAATCGTCGTGAACGTTTATTGATTTTGTTGTTGAACAATTGTATTCGTCCGAAACAGTAACAGTGTAAATTCCTGAAGAAGAGATGACATATTGCGAATTTGTTGAGTTATCTTGCCATGTATAATGGTAATTGCCTAGTAAACCTACATTTAAAACTTTTTTTTTACCCTCAAATAAAAGAGTATCTGTTGGAAGAATAAATTGAGGTGTTTTCACCATTTCTACCCTCATACTATCGCTAACTAAACCACAGTCATTACTTGCCGAAACGGTATATGTTCCAGGACTTGATATTGTGTAATGTAAAACGGATGAACTATCTTGCCATAAGTATGAAACATATGGTGATGCTTGTAAATTAATTGCAACATTAACACTATCACAAAACAGTGTATCGTTAGGTAAGTGAACTTTGGGGGTTGATTCTTTTTTTATAAAAATACTTGACGTTGCATAACATTGCATACTATCAACAACAATAAGGTTATATGATGTACTTTGTGGTGGACAAACAGTATATTCAGAATCGTGCGATTCGAAACAATTCCAAGAATAGCGATATGGTTTTACTCCATCTTTTACTATTGCCTTAAGTGTTATTGAATCTTCATTACAAATAACTTTTGTTTTTGCATAAATTGATGCTGAAATATTATCAACTTCATTTTTTTCATTTTTCAAACAACGAACAGGAAATCCATCATATACGCTAGCACCATAAACATCAACATCAGAAGTTCCATTAAAATGATATGCTTGCTCAGGAATTGCAATAGGCAATCCTACAGGACTTGAACTCCAAAATGAAAACTCTTTACATCTATTTATATTTTGGAACCAATTTTGGCTTAAATTTAATTGAACAGAATAACTAGGTAAAGCATTAAACCCCGTTAAATTATTTGTTTCTTGATTGAATCCAACAGAACCAGACTCAACTGATGGTTCCCATCCTGAGGTTGATGCTAATGATTTTGCAATATAATACCAGCAATTATTATAATCAGATCCATTATCAACAAGAGTATAAATTAGTATAATCCAATCTTTATATGTAGGCACATGCCAACCTTGAGGGCATAATTTATTACTTTTAGCGGCAAACCAATTATAGAGTTGACCATATGTATGTACAGTACTTGAATCGAAATTCCCATAACAGTAATATCCACTATCCATTTGATACCATTTATTATTATCAAACCAACTTACTGAATCAGCTTTAAAACCGATTTTTGTTCCATCATTATATGTTGTAGTTTTAAGGTTTTCTGCCATCCATTTTTGACTACAGATATTTACTGTTTTATACACATTACCTTCAATATCAATTACTGTTTCTGTTTGCGAATGTAAAAACATGCTATTACATATACAGACTAGAACCAGGACTATTTTTCTCAGTTCATTTACTTGATGTATTTTCATTTTGAGTTTCATGTGTACCATTTTATTAATAGACACAGGAAAACACGAAATTCCGTATTTGATTCTTACTCTAAATTATTTCAAAACATAATCTGTATTACGTTGAAGAGTTTGTATATAGTTCAATTACATTATCATCGAATTAATGCCAAATTTCCTTTTTTAATTATTTCATTTCCCTTGTTTTTACCAGTTGCCGAAATTGTAAACATAAACGTTGCCGATTCCAATCGTCGTCCCTTAAATGTTCCATCCCAACCGTCAGCCAAACTATTCGATTCAAACACTTTTTGCCCCCAACGATCGTAAATATCAAACACGATATTTCCAATATTTCGTCCAACAGCATAAAGAATATCATTGAGTCCATCTCCATTGGGCGAAAAGGCTGTGGGAACATCTAAAAAGCTAGTACAATCGTTTATCTTCACATGAATACTATCTTTTACTATTCCACAATTATTTGAAACAGTAACACTATATTCTCCTTCATGTTGAATTATGTATTTCGATGCAACAGAGCCATCGTTCCACAAATAATTACATTCGGTACAGCTTACATTTATGGGTAAAAGTATTTCGTCACACGTTATTGTATCATTAGGAAACAGAAAAGCTGGAGATGCTAATTCCTGAACGTTCATAATCTTCGATGCCGAACAATTATTTGTATCGGTTACGGAAACAGAATATGTTCCGCCTTTTGAAATAGAATATTGGGAACTTGTTGAATTATCTTGCCAAAGATATTTATTTGTTCCTAGTAAAGAAACGTTTATGAATAGAGGTTTGCCTGTACATAATAGTGTATCGGAAGGGAGGTTTATAATAGGAGATGAAACATATATATTTCTGATGCAACGAACTGAATATCCAAAATTTTTAGACCCATCAACAATAATTAAACCGTTAGAACCATAATTTAACCCCCAAGCCAGACTTTCCCAACCAACTTGTTGCTTATAAATATCAGAATTCCACCAATAGCATTCCTGACCAATACCAAAAAATGTATTAATACGACCCCCAGAAGGTAAAGCATTAAAACCAGTTTTATTATTTTTCAATAAAATATTACCAATATTACCTAAGTCACTTGAATAGTCCAATTGCCACATTGAAGTTGATGCCAATGATTTTGCAGTCGATGAATATGAATATGTACTATCATAATTATATCCATTTGCAATTAAATAATCGTCTAATGCATTCCATTCATCATATGAAGGAACATGCCATCCAGTAGGGCATAACTTACCTGTATTTACAGCATACCAATTATATAAATTTCCATAGGTATTCCCATTTGATATTTCATTATTATAGTTACAGTATGCTCCTGTTTTAAGATTAGTCCAATCAGTATTATTAGATATATTAGGTATAAATGTTCCATCGTTATATTTGGTCGTTTTTAAGTTTTCAGCAAACCACGTTTGAGTTCCAATATTAACAGTTTTATAAGTATTTCCATCGACATCAACATCATGACAATTTGGTTTTGAACATTGAATTACCTTTAAATCGAGCTTAACTAAACTATCACATCCTTCGAAATTTGTTAATTGCATTGTATATAAACCAGCTTTATAAAAAAAAGTATCTTTTAATAAATATCTTTCGCCTTGGCATATAGTTGCTTTTATTACTGATGATGATGGTTGTTTAACCGTTATGAAAATCGAATCAACACGAATAAATCCTTGTGCATCGCTTACCGTAATTTTATACTTTGCAGTAACTGTTGGATGAACGGTAACAACCGAATCGTTTTTCTCACCACAACTCCATACAAATTTGAACGGTGCATTGTTTCCTTTTACTCGTGCGGTAAGTGTGGCAGACTCGCCCAAACAAATTGATGCTTTATTAGTCTTTAGTTGAAGAGTCAAAGTGTCGCAAGGTGAATTATCAATCAGACACCTAACAGAAAAACCATAAACGTGACTATAATTGTATTTGTATAGTTTACTTAAATAGCTATTAATACTCCAATAGTCGGCATTTGAGGTGCCATTTGCCGTCGAGCTCCACCATCCAGCACCAGTACCTTTATAACCGAAATCTCCAAATGTGTTAAGACTACCACTCGGATAGGCATTAAAGCCACTCTTATTGTTACTAGACTGGTTGTTACCAACATTTCCCGTAGTGGGGTTAAATTCCCAATCTATTGTACTTGCCAACGATTTTGCAATTAAATTTCCCGTTGTTGATCCATCATAATTATATCCATTTGCAATTAAATAATTTTGTAGTGTTGTCCATTCGGCGTCACTTGGAACATGACAACCGGTTGGACATATTTTCCCAGTATTAACAGCATACCAGTTATACAACCTCCCTATAATTACAATACTATCGATTTCACTGACATTATTTAATGTGCATCGTGCATCTGTAGTGAGGTTTATCCATGTATTTGTATTAGTTACATTGGGAATCGTTGTTCCATCGTTATATCTGGTAGTTCTCAAATTCTGAGCCATCCATAGCTGTGAGCCAATCTTTACCGTGTTATAAACATTCCCGTCTATATCGGTAATGGTGCATTGTCCAAAGATTATTGATGAAAATAAAATATGTAGAAGTAGGAAAAATGCTTTTTTCATTTATATTATCTCTCTATTGTGACGTTGAATATCGAACGCAAAAGTATTTATTTTGACAATATTAAGATCACTAAAAAAAATATTTTTATACACGATGTACATATTTTATAAATATACATTCCCTTTAATCCTAATTTGTATTAAAGTTTTCCAAACGACTTATTTCATTAACTACTATAACTATTTACAAAGTCTCTTTTGAGAAAATCATATTCAGTCGTCAATAAAATTGGTTCACTTTTATAATAGTTGTGTTTACTTGACTCGGTTTATCGTCTTCTTTTCATTTAATGCATAGTACTTTATTTGAAATGTCTTACACTCTACTATTAAGATGAAACTCTATACATGAGAATTGCAACTTTTCACTCTACAAATCTTTTTCAGTATTATAAATATCAAACTAGATTTATAAAAAGTATTACTGTATTATCAAAAGGTATTACTCTTTTCATAAAAATCATAATTCTGTAGAGTAAATGTGTAACTCTAGACATCATTTTTGTAACAATCGACTCCGATTTTTTGAGTACATACTATTTTAAACGGTGAGTGTAAACTGAATTGTGTCAGATTTAATTTTACTATCTTTGGGCTACTTAAAAATTTAAATCAATTTACTATGCAATACGGATATTTCGACGATGCACGTAAAGAATACGTGGTTACAAAACCCAATACTCCTAAATCGTGGAGCAACTACCTTGGCGATACTCGCTACGGTGCAATCATTACAAACAACGCTGGCGGATATAGTTTCTTCCGTTCAAGTGTGCAAGGTCGCTTTATGCGATTGAAGTTCAACACCGTTCCACTCGATCAACCGGGTCGTTACATTTATTTACACGACAAAGACAATAAAGATTTCTGGTCGGGATCGTGGCAACCAGTTGGCAAACCACTCGATACGTATAAGAGTGAATGTCGTCATGGTTCAGCTTATACCATCATAAGTTCAGAATATACAGGTATCAAAACCGAGACTTCGTATTTTGTGCCAATGGGGCAAGATTTCGAAGTGTGGCGTGTGAAGGTGACCAACGACAGCGGCAAAAAACGTTCGCTTCGTGCATTTACCTATGTTGAATTTGCATCGAACTGGAACATGCACGACGATCAAAACAACCTTCAATACACTCAATATATTATTAAAACATCGTATGCCGATGGATTTGTAGATCATGGCTCAAACCTTTTCATTCCCGTTGATCCCGAAAACTTCCAAAATAAAGATCAAGCTCGTCACTCTTTTATTGGAGTTGTTGGCCAAGCTGTAACTGGCTTCGACAGCGATCGCGATAAATTCATTGGCGATTATCATACCTATGCAAATCCTCTTTCGGTTGTTAACGGACAATGTTCAAACTCATTGACCGAAGGAGACAATGGTTGCGGAACCTTACAAATGGAAATCGACCTTGAGCCAGGCGAAACAAAAGAATTTACCGTAATTTTAGGTATTGGTGCAGCAGCAGTTGAAGGTAAAAAAGCTGCCTCTATAGTTGCAACACCTGCTAAAGTAGATGAAGAATTCCAAAAAGTTGTAGCATACTGGCATGGACGTATCGAAGGATTGACGGCACAAACTCCCGATGCAGGATTCAATAGCATGATAAACATGTGGAATCCATTTAACAACTTAATAACCTTTGCATGGAGTCGTGCAGCAAGTCTAATTTATAGTGGTGAGCGTGACGGATTAGGTTATCGCGATACCATTCAAGATATGATTGGCGTACTTCACAATATTCCCGAAGAAGCAATCGGTCGTCTTGAATTGATGATTACTGGACAAAACTCTAACGGCGGTGCAATGCCAGTTGTAAAACCTTATGCTCACAAACCAGGAAGCGAAACTTCAACACCTGAAAAAGATTTCCGTTCGGACGATTGTATGTGGTTGTTCAACACCATTCCAGCTTATGTTAAAGAAACAGGTGATATTAATTTCTACAATAAAGTTCTACCTTATAGCGACAAAGGCGAAGGAACCATTCTTGACCATTTACGCCGTGCAATACAATTTAATTTAGATAGATTAGGTGCTCATGGTTTACCATGCGGACTTCATGCTGACTGGAACGATTGTTTAGTTCTTGGAGCAAAAGGCGAAACTGTATTTGTGGCAATGCAGTTGCGTTATGCAATGACTGTTTATGCAAACATTTGCGAAATGCTAGGAGGCAAACAAAGCGAAATCGATTGGGTTAAAGCTGTACTTGCAACTCTCGACACAAATATTGAAAAACATGCGTGGGATGGCGAATGGTATTTGCGTGCTTATAAAGATAATGGCTACAAATTCGGTTCTAAAGAAAGCGAAGAAGGAAACATTTTCCTTAATCCACAATCATGGGCAATTATTTCAGGAGCAGCTCAAGGCGAACGTGCCGAAATGGTAATGAACAGCGTAGAAAAACATTTAGCAACTGAGTTTGGTGTAGTTCTTTGCGATCCTCCATACGAAAAAACCGAATCGTCAGTAATAAAAGCTCCATTGTTCAACAAAGGAATGAAAGAAAATGGTGCAATATTCCAACATACACAAGGTTGGGCAATTATGGCTGATTGTATTTTAGGTCACGGAACACGTGCAATGAAAAACTACAAATCGTATCTTCCTGCATCGTACAATGAACGTGCTGAAGTTCGTCAAATTGAACCTTACGTTTATGCACAATCAACACATTCGAAATATAATAGCCGTGCTGGTCAAAGTCGTTGTCCTTGGTTAAGCGGAACAGCAGCTTGGGCATATTTCACAGCTGCACAACACATTCTTGGAATTCAACCCGAATACAAAGGTTTAACCATCAATCCATGTATTCCTGCCGACTGGAAAGGTTTTACAGCTAGTCGTAAATTCCGTGGAACAGTTGTAAACATCACTGTTCAAAACCCAAATGGTGTTGAAAAAGGCGTTGCAAAACTAAGCGTTAATGGCGAAGAATTAAAAGGTAACTTTATTCCAGCTGAAAAACTAACTGCGATGACTGAGGTTGTTGTGGTTATGGGATAAATATTGAAATGAATAAATTATAATCGTATTTCATCTTTCTATATTAACTCACCCCCAGTTTGCATTGCAAACTTTCCCCCTCTCTATGTATAGAGAGGGGGTGGTGCGAAGCACCGGGGGTGAGTTTAAATGCGATATTATATTTTTTCTATTACGTATAAATTTACCGAATATATAAAAAAACAACCCTAGTTTTCTAAAAGCTAGGGTTGTTTTTTTATACCATTTACACTTCTGTCAATTCGCTACCTCGTCCCCAAAACTGAATCATTCCTGGTCCCATAAATTCATTTGGTCTTGCTTGAAATCCAAATTTTCGATAAAAATGTTCAAGATCTTTTGCTGCCATTAGTCCCACATAGCTATTGTAAGGTGCATTTTCTTTCAAATATTCCATTACTTTTTCTAGTAAGCCTGTTCCAATTCTTTGCTTTTGAAATTGAGGATGAACCATAACATCTTGGATATAAAAACAAAGTCCGCCATCGCCAACAATGCGTGCCGAACCAACTATTTCTCCAGATTCATTAAATGCACAAACGGCATAAAGATTTTTGTCTAATGCTCGTTCAACAACATCATATGGCATTTGACCCCAACCAACTAAATCGCGAAGCAATAAGTATTCATTTGGTTTTGGGTTTTGATTGAGATATTTTATCATTGTAAATGCAATTTTATTAGTCGCAAATAATCTTAACAGAATGCTTGCCTTGTGGTAATTTAACCGAAAATAATGTAGTACCATAAACAGGGCAATTCATTGTTTTGCCGTCAACAAAAATTTCACGTGGTTTTTTAGAAATAAGAATATAGCAAGATGTTATTTCGTCGGAATAGCTCAATGAAATTTCATTATCCGAAAAATCGGCATTATGCAATTCGCTACTGATACTCAGTAATGCTAAATTATGTAATGTAAGACCTAAGTAATCTAATGTCAATAGATGAGTACCTTTGGGAATTATCACTTGATTATCATTTCTTGCAGACCAAGGTTTATTGTCGAGCTTACAATTACCTTTGAAATTTCCAATATTTATCGAAATGGTGTAGGGAGTTTCGATACTCCATTGCAAAGATGAGATTTCAGTAATAACTGCTTTTCGTGCTAATACGCTGCTGATGTTTTTGAAGTCAATGATATTTACACCATCTTCGGCATAAAAAGCTGGACGAACATTTTCAATCGACATATTATAGGCAATTTGTCTAATTTCTTCACCAGCTGGTTTTTCTGCTGGAAATCCTCCAAAACCTTTTTCGTGACTGCCTACAACATTACAATCGAACACCAAACGATGTTCATCTGTTGCCGTTTTTCTATATAATTTCCCAAGATTATCGTAACGCTCTGGACCTGTTCCCCAGCAATTTGATGGATCTTCTATCTGTAAGGTAATGTTATATTTATTGTAAAGTGCCAATGTATTTTCGGTCGATTCGCCAATATTGTCCGATTCGGCAGGCTTTAAACTAACATCAATTCCCGTCATCATGACATCAAAATCCGATTTCTTTGTTTTTATGTTGTTCAAAAACTCTAAAAATTGTGACTTTATGCGAAACGACAAATCTTTGCGATAATTGGCAAATAAACGCCAGCTTGTATCATTCGTTTTCCAATAATTGAGGCTTTTTTTATCGAAAAGTTCAATTGGATCGAAACCAGCTTTTAGCTTAAACTCATTGCGAACAATACTGTTCATCGGAGTAAAATTATTTGGATTGTCAAAACCTTGTGGATGTGGTTCAAAATACATTTCGGCAAAGTTTACACCGTCCCAATCGTTATGCAAAAGAAAGGTATCAAGCTCAGTGAATACTTCTTTTCGGCAAGCATCATCGGCCAAATTCATTAATTTTCGCCAGTCGACATGTGCATCGCGTCCCGTAGCTGTTTTTTCTCTCCATTGAGGATTTTTGTCCCAAAATTGTGCAGTAATTTCGGGCGTTTCGAGCCAACAATAAGCTTGAATTCCATTTTCATGACAAGCTCGTAAAATCGATTTATAATTAACTTCTTCGCCAAAATACCAACCAGCAACATATACTTTTGCAATCATACGTTTTCGCCAAAGTGTTGCCAAGGAATCAATATTTAGATTTTCTTCACGCATTCCAGGGTCAAAATACATTTCCATCGAACGACGTTCTG
>Ga0302296_1000783_pt1 | contig 24920 bp, 27 predicted proteins | sample III_Fen_N3_1_FD_194546 | JGI IMG/M metagenome (GOLD analysis project Ga0302296, IMG submission 194546) | Peat permafrost microbial communities from Stordalen Mire near Abisko, Sweden - III_Fen_N3_1 | ecosystem: Environmental > Terrestrial > Soil > Wetlands > Permafrost | place: Sweden: Abisko...
TGTTGATCGATGGAGTAGTGCGGTTCAAGGCGGAATCGGAACACATGTGAATTTGACTGAACGCTTGGATATGAGTTTGAGCGGTCAATACATGATTCACCTTGGAACCGACGTGGATGCGCATGTAGACGGAACCACCGTTGCATTTGAAAAGGAAAAAGGCGGGTCGCTAGAAGGGCATTTGCTTTTTACATTGAGTTTTAACTACAAATTTATGGACTTATGGGCGCGCGATTAACAGGATTGCTGGTATGTTTGACGGTAGTTTTGCATACATCGGCACAACAGCTCGAATTGGGTGAACGACAAGGATTATTGCAAGCAACAGGCTCGCTTTATCCCTCTGTGATGTTGAATCATGCGGTTCGAAATAACTATGTGGGTGGACATTTTGCCTATTACGTCGACGATCATTACAGTTTTCGGGGTGAGTTTTTAGGATATGTAGATGCACAAACCGATGAGAAATACATCAAGAAACACTTACAGGTTCAGGCAGGTTTCGGTCGACATTTTCCGGTAAAACGTTGGGATCCGTTTATCTACGGTCAAATGGGGTTGGCGGCAATCGAATTGCAAGGTAGTACCGAAGCGTATTTACGTCCGAATGTAGGACTGGTTGCCGGAGCACATTACAATGTTTCGCGTTTCTTCTATTTTTATGCGGAATGCGCTTTCACACACATGAAAGACCCCGAACGCATGAATAACCTAGATCAAATCTTGGTTACAGCAGGTTTGGGTTTTCAGTTGCCAACGAAGAAATAGAAAGAAAGAAGGTGGATAAAAAGTAATAATCTGCTTCGTTATTGTCGGAATTCGACGTTGGTCATTTACTAAAGTAAACTCCCAATATCTTATCCTCAATGCTTTGCATCTCATTGGTTTTTAATCCACCTTTAGGTTTTACTAAATGAGACTTTTTAGACAGCCTCATTTACATTGTTATTGTTTCACCATACGTTTACTATCGATTGTTTGGCCATCTATAACCAAACTGTACGTATAGGTTCCCGTACTTAAGTCGTTCGCAAAAACAGTCAATCTTCCTGCTCCGGCTTCTGCAATATCCACGGTTTTGATTACTCGACCTTCTCCTGTAATAAAAATTAGCTGCGCTTTTTTAAAGGATTGTGGAATGGAATAAGTGATTAACGTACTCTCAAGGAAAGGATTCGGTACATTTTGATTGAGCACAATACTGTTTTGATCGCTTAAGGATACGGCATTGTTTGAAACATTATTCGCAACACTTGACTGCAACAACGCTTTCAATTCGTTGATTTGTTGCTGCTGTTCTTGAATTGCTCCGATTAAGACCGGAATCAATCCCGTATAGTTTACTGATTTGAATGAAGGAGTAGTTGCAATAACTTTTCCGTTTTCATCATAATGATTGAATTCTTTTACTTCTTTCACTAATTCAGGAAAAACCAATTCTAACTCTTGTGCGATTAAACCAGTTTGTGTGCCTTGAGGTAAATTCATGAACGCATATTGATCGGTTTTGTAATTGTACGTACTCGGTTTTAATTGGTTGATTTTATCCAAGGCATTTGTTAGCGGTTTAATGTCGGTTTTTAATTTACGATCAGAACCTTGATATGTTCCACCTGAACAATAGGTACTTCCATTAAAATATCCTGACCATCCGGAACCGCTGAACGAGGCATATACACCAATAGCAGTTTGAAGTGCAGAAGATGTTGCTTCAAAATACCCCCCGTAATTGCCATGTCCGCCAGTTGCTACGCCATGCACACCGTAGTTATACGATGAAAAATTACCTGAAAGATTAGGCGTTTGCGCTATACCATAAACACCGCGGCTTAAATTTTGTGTTGGTCCCACCTGGTTTGTTGTTGTAGCTTTCAGTGCGGTTGGAACGCCATCCACGTAAAGGTTCGCTTCAAATACGCCGGTATTAAATGTTCCGGTAGAAGAGGTAGTAGAATTGACTACTTGTAGTTTTGCTGTTGGGGTAGCAGAACCGGTTCCAATTCCCATATTACCTGTAGTACCGTTGATGAAATACTTGTAACCGCCGCCAGTGTAATCATACAATCCGAAATGACCTGCTCCTTCACCATTACCCGATCCGGTTGAGAACAGCACATAGTTGTGTGCGCCTGAACTATTGTTGAACAATCCAACTGCAGCGGCTGTGGTTCCGGTTTGATAAATACGTAAACCGTCATTCGTAGATGCAGTACTGATTTGAAGTTTGGTGACCGGAGTTGTTGTTCCGATTCCGACATTTCCGGTATTGGTATTGTAAATACTTGTACCACTTGTTGTCCATTGTGCTGTTGCAGATTGACCAATAACGATCAATACTGCACTGAAAAGAATTTTTTTCATGTGTAAATAGTGTTTAGTTTCCTACTCTATTGAAGCTTTTCGGTTTCGCTTACAAAACAATACGATATTCCGTGAGGATCAATTGCGATGACACCCAAATGTACTGATTTTCAGACTTGTATTTAGTTAAAATTGGAATGGTCAGATGGTTTTAAAAAAGCGTTAGGCTTTCAATAAAAAGACAAATATGAATTTACTTTAAAGCGTATTCTTTGGAAGTACTTTTTTTAGAAACTCCAAGTAAAAGGTTGCTTTTTTAATTCTCAGTAATTGTCTTATCGAACTCCTCTTTTTTCAAAAACATTCCAAAATGAGATTTTGTATTCCAATTGAAGGTTATAAAATCGTCATTCAACGGCAAAGTTAAGTCGATAAGGGCTTTTTACTGAAATTGTTGAACGAATTCCTCGATCAAAAATCTAATGTTTATAGCTCTCAGGATGAACGATTTGCTCTTGTAAAACTTCCACCACTGAAATTACTCAGATCTGTCGGGGTGTTTCTTCCACCCGGTTTTAGCAGTTTCATCAACTCATCAAGCGTAAGTTGAGCCCTGAAAATAGATCCTTTTGAGGTGAAAAGAGCAGTTAAAGGACTTAGTATCATAGAGATCAACCCGAGTTGAAACAAAGAGAAGATCAGTGGAATCAAAAAGAACAGAAGATTTGCTCCAATCAGGATGAGTATGAATTCAGAAAGGGAGCATTCTTTCAAAAATTTCACTGTGTAGACTAGGTAATTAAAGTAAGCAAGGTTTAGTATAAATGTTCCCAAATAAAGAATCTTCAAGAAGAAATCAGCTCGTTTGAACGGAATCATTCTTCGTTGAAAGCCAAGAAAAAAAGCATCTAAAAGTCGATCTTCTAACCGTATATCTTCTTGATTGGTGATTCGTTGGTCACTAAAGTAATGGACTACTTCTTTTTTAAATTCAGGATAACTTGTTTGGTTGATTTGCTCTAACTCGGTTACAATACTGAGCATTTCATGTTCATTGCTATGTCGTTTGATTTGGAATAAACGATCGTACTTATTGTCGGGCTTTATCACTAGATAAAGGAGAAACAACACTACTATTCCGACATGAAAGAAGATGATTACAGCCATTATAGGTCGAAATTACGGAATTAATTCCCCCAATAAAGCCGGAATGTTGAATTTTTGAAGAAGGAGTTCATCCAACATCAAAAATTCAACATCAAGCATCGATTCACAGTTTAACAATCTTGTGAGTACTTGTTCCGGTTTCCGTTTTCACTTCAATAAAGTAAGTTCCCGGATTTTCAGGTAATTCAACGCTTAATTGTTGTGCTGAAACGGTTTGATTACTGAAGATTTGACCGAGAGTGTTTTTAACCGTCACATTCACCGAATGAAAATAGCTGCCCAAGTCAGTCTCAACGATTCCTGTTGAAGGATTCGGAGAAAACGTAATTGCGAGGTCTGCTTGTTCTGAAACTGCTGCCACGCAAGAAGCATAGACGCGCACATGTCCTGCACTTTCTGCACCGGCATCATTTCCATAAGCTCCACCTGCAATAATACCACCATTTCCACTTAGAGCGGTACTTGCTCCAAAGAAATTTTGTGCAGCTTCCCCATCAATTTCTTCATTGGTGAGTTGCCATGAAATTCCATCCCAATAAAAAGCGCTTATTTTGCCGGAATTACTGCCATTTGCATTGCTTTGAATGCTTCCTGCGGCAATATGGATTCCATTATTACTGATACTTACCGAATGACCGAATCTTTCTGAAATAGCGCTTCCATTGAGATCAGAACCGCGTTGTTCCCAAAAGTTGTTTACGAGGTCATAAACTCGAACTTTTCCTTTATAACTTCCGCCGTCATTTGACAATGCTGCTCCTATTACGATTGATTGCGCATCGGGAGTTAATTTAAGACTCGAACCCAAACTTTCACCCGGTTCTCCGATAAAATCATCACCTACTTGAGTCCACGTCGAATTATTCCAATGAAACACTTTTGCGTAACCGGATTCGGAACCATTCGCCGAACTGGCTTTTGCTCCCACAGCCAAGTAATTTCCGTCTGAGTTCAGAGATACGGAACTTCCAAACCAGTCGTCTTCCGCTTGTCCGTCCAATTCGGAACCGACTTGAATCCAGTCACTGCCGTTCCAATGATAAACACGCACTAGTCCGATTGACGACCACGTATTGACATCAATTGTTCGTAATGGAGCACCAATAGCGACTGTTTCACCATCTTCACTCATACTCACAGCGTAGGCAAAACCTTCACCATCTTGTTGTCCAACTATGGCATTTCCTTGCTGTTGCCAAGCATTGCCATCCCATTTATAAATTCGGGCAGCACCACAATATTGATAAACTCCACTATAACCGGTTGCTCCAATAATAATGGCGTTTCCATCGGCGCTTAAATCAATTGATGTTCCGCTGCGTTCATAGTTGGCCAGACCAATGAGGTCAACTCCTTTTTGGATCCAGTTATTACCATTCCAAGTAAAAATTTTTGTTTTTCCGGCAACCAAATTGTTTTGAGGGGCTCCGTAAGCAACAGTGAGTCCATCATCGCTGAGACTTAACGAATATCCGGCGTTGGCATATTCTTCTTCACCATCAAAATCGACGCCGAGTTGTTGCCAACATTGGGCTGAAGTATAGGTTGGCAGGAAGCAGGTCATTAATCCCAATGATACGATAAATGAGTGTACAGGTTTTTTCATATGTGTGTTATTAATGGTTTGTAAATAGCAGTTTCGGCATATTTCACCGCGAGGCAAATAACCGTTTTATTTATTCTTGGCTAAGGTATACGAAGGAAATGGAGAACGCTTTCCCGTAGAATCAACTCCTAATACCGATTATAAGACAACTTACGGAGATGAGATTTAACGGGGAATGAGGTTGAATTTTTGATGAAACTCAGTTAATTGTTTTGATTTGTCAGCCTTTATTGAAGTCAGGGTAGTTAAAAGTTCACATTTTACCTTCAATTCATCCAACATCAACAATTAAGCATTCAACATCAAGGGTAAAACATTTAACATTAGTTAATCAATATCATTTTACCACACAGAGGTTGCGTATTCCTTTTTTCGCCAAGTTTGTAGTATGAATGAACGAAAGGCCCTTCCGATTTCGAAACAACTGGCTTATGCATCTGGGATGATGGGATGGAGTATGATGATCAACCTCATCAGTGTCATTTTAATTTACCTCTATGCGCCTACAAAAGACAGTGGCATTCCGGTGTTCATTACGCAGATTGCCATTTTCGGAATTTTCAATGCAATTGCGTTGATCACAGCCGGCGGACGATTAGTTGACGCCATTTACGATCCTTTCATCGCCCAGGTAAGTGATAGAAGCAAACACCCGCGCGGAAGACGGATTCCAATTATGAAATGGGCCATTTTTCCGTCGTTGATTTTCTGTTTTCTGGTATTCTATCCTATCTGCGATAAAGAAAGCAATTGGAATGTGGCATGGTTAACGTTTACCTTGGTTGGATTTTACGTATCATCCACCACCTACATTATTCCATACAATGCGTTATTGCCCGAGTTGGCGCCTACTTCAGACGATAAAGTAAAATTGGCTACTTGGCAATCGGTTGGTTATGTATTCGGAATAGGAATTGCCTCCAATGCGTTTAACGTGACCGATTTGTACATGAATGAGTTGGGAATGAATCGGGTGGAAGCCCTGCAATTAACCGTATTGAGTTTTGCCTTACTGGCCACGTTGTTTCTGTTTATTCCCATCTGGACGATCAATGAAAAGAAACTGTGTGTAGGAAAACCGAGCGCTATTCCAATGAAGATAGCATTAAGACAAACCCTAACAAATCGCAATTTCTTGTTGTTTATCGTTGCCGATTTCGCTTATTTCATTGCTATTACGATCATTACCTCCGGACTGATTTATTTTGTGACCGTATTGCTGCAATTGCCAGAAAGTATCGGAAACAAGTTGATGATTACCATGGTATTGGTATCGTTTTTGTTTTATCCGATAGTGAATTACCTAGCGAAACGAATAGGAAAAAAAATCATCGTGTTGGTTTCATTGGGCTTTTTGTCGTTGATTTTCCTAGGAGTGTATTCACTTGGAACCTGGGACATTGATCCGGAAGTACAGATTTATGGACTCATTGCTTGCGCAGCCGTTCCACTAGCCTCGCTGAATATACTTCCCAATGCTATTTTGGCCGAGATCATTGAAAAGGACGGAAAAGATACAGGAGAAAGCAAAGAAGCGATCTATTTTGCTGTTCGCTATTTCTTTGTGAAGATTGCCCAAACCATTGGTATTGCCTTGTTTGCTATGTTCTTATTGTATGGAAAAGATGTCGGAGATGATTTCGGGATCAGAATGAACGGCTTACTCGGCTTCGGTCTCTGCGTAGTGGCAACATTGATTTTTACGCGCTTTAAAGAGGAAAAAAGAAGTTGATAAAATGCTTGTGATATAAAAAGCATGCATGTATCGAACAACGATTGAACGCTATACGTTTAACATCAAACAACGCAATTATGAAAGATCAGAATTTCAGCAATCACAAACAATATTACATTCCTCATCACTTGGTTTTTTATCCGATTGTATTGGCATTAATGGCATTTGGAATTTACAAAAGCAGAGTAGACGAAGCGCTCAGTAGTGTTTGGATGTTCTTAACAGTTTTAGTAGCTGTTGTAGCTTGGCTTTCGTTTATGGTGCGCCAACATTACGGAATGACGGTACAGGATCGTATTATCTTCCTGGAATTGCGCTATCGTTATTTTGTGATGACAGGTGAACGATTTGAACCCATCGAAGAACAATTATCAAAAGGACAGTTGTTTGCCCTGCGGTTTGCTTCGGATGCCGAGTTTGTGCCTTTGATAAAACGCGCAATTGATGAGCAATTGAGTGGCACTGCGATAAAGCAATCCATTAAGCAATGGAAAGCAGATAATCAGCGGGTTTAGGTATATCGAAGGGAATTATTAAACGTTGAATACATAAGTAAAATCGGAGCGGATTGGTATTAACTCCGATTTTACGAATGCACTATTCCGAATGAATCCGGAATGATTGGTACCACTAATTTCACTTTCTGATCAACACACTCTCTACAATGTGAACAGTGCCATTAGTAGCATCAATATTCGATTTACTAATTGTTGATTTGCCACCTTTTCCGTCAGTGATAATGATATAACCTTTAACGAGGCGAAACTTTAATTTTCCACCTGCTACGGTTCTTAATTTGACTTTGCCTCTTCCTTTTTTGATGGCAGCAAGTAAGGCGTTTTCATCGTATTTTCCGGCTATAACATGGTAGTTGATAAATTTTGCCAACTCTTTTTTATTTTCGGGATGTTTCAGTGCTTCCAAATCGCCGGCAGGTAATTGTGCAAAGGCTTGATTGGTTGGCGCAAATACGGTAAACGGACCTTTACTTTTCAATGTTTCGATCAGATCCGCAGATTTGATTGCTTCAAACAGCGTAGTATGATTTTGAGATTCTCCGATGATTTGAAACACATCGCTGGTGGTTTGTGCACGCGTAAAAAATGCAAGCAATCCGGTAAAAGCGATAAGGGTAATTTTTTGTGTAAATCTCATAATGTTGGGTTTTTAACTAATTGTAAAACAGGGAATGTAAGGACGTGTTCAATCCACTTCTCCAAAAATCAAACGCGCCCTTACAAAAGCCTGTCATCTTTATATAAGCGTCACCAATACCTGAACTTTTGCATACAGTTGACTCGTTAAAAAACGATGTAAGAACAGATGCGCATGCTTCAGAAGTATCATTATGTTGATGGTAATAAAACGCTGTCGATTACGTGAATAATACCGTTTGATGCGGGGATATCGGTTGAACTGACTGTTGCATTTCCGATCATAACTTTATTGTCTTTAATGCTCACCTTTAGTTTTTCGCCTTCAATTGTGGTGATTTCCTGACCATCTTTTAAATCGGCGAACATAGTTTTGCCCTTGATAACGTGGTTCGTAAGTACTTTTCCTAACTCCGATTTATTCTCAGGTTTCATAAGATTGTCTACATCTTTCTGAATAGCGGCAAATGCACGATCGGTTGGAGCAAAAACAGTGAAAGGTCCTTCACCCTGAAGTGTTTCAACCAAGCCGGCCGCGGTAACTGCAGAAGTAAGCGTTTTACAATTTTCAGCAGCAACAGCTACAAGATCATTTTTGTTGGTCATGAGTGTGATTTTCTGTTGCCGATTTGTTTCAACAACACTACAAAATTGCTTCAGAATGCAACCGGAAGTATTATAGAAAAGACCTTAAAGTTTACATTATTCACAGGTAATAAGCTAGTTGTTAGGTAGTGACGTTTTCCGGTTTAAATTTCGGAGAACGACAAAATCGACCTCAGAAGCTGCGCTGTTAGCTCTGAAATCGATTTTGAGGTAACGGGAATTCCTACCCCGAACTCAGGTTATTGTGTAATCAGACGATCGCCTAATTGCATTCAATAAAATGGGTGTATCTTGAATTATGCGTGTTGTTTCAATGCGTCACGCATCGATTTCACGGAATTGTGATCGGCTTGTAGTAATGCCAATTGAGCTTTAATCATTGTTTGTTGATCTTGGCTCAAATTCGGTGAACATTCTTTGATGACCGTTTTGTAGGTTTCAATGGCAGCATCTTCGCCATATTCACACGAATCAAGAATAAAGAGTCTGTTTTTACCCGTTAAAGCAGCTTTAACTTCCATCCAAACACGGAAAAAAGTTCCGGATAATTTGGCATCATCTGTTGGAACACCACCAATTCGTTTAATTTCTTTGGATAATTCAGTCGTGTTTTTCGCGCTTGTTTGAGAGAAAAGAACAAACATTTTTTTTAAATCGTCTTCTTCCGTTTCTTTCATTGCAGTTTGGTAACCTTCCACACGTTCATTGTTGATTTGTACCAGTTTGTTTAATGCACCGATTGTTTGCTCGTTTTCCATGTTCTTTTAATTAAGAGATGTAAGTTGTGTTGCACGACCGCTTTATTAAAATACGGCTTGCAATCACTTAGCAAAGGTGCACCCTGATTGAGGGCAAAGTGTTATCGGAATTGGTGTATTTCTTACATGAATCACAGTTTGAGTTACAGTTTGAATCGAACCGGCTTTTTAGTGGCAATCATAAAAAACACCCATTTTCCGTCGAGCGAGACAGCGTGAGAAATCTCGTCCATAGATGTTTCAATCACAATTCCTTCGGTAGCTAGATTTACTTCCTTAATCACGGAATTTGTTTTCAAATCAAACCAAGCAAGGTACCAAGGTGCCATTTTATCGACCGCTTTTTGGTATCGAAACACAAACCGATTGTTGGAAACACCTATTCCGACAGCATTGATAAACGAACGATCGGTTAGGCGTGTTTTCACCTGCTCAACAGTTTGGGTTTGAGGAACGGGTGTAATCACCGTACCGTTTTGAATGACCGCCTGAGTAGAATCGGTTACCGTAACGCTTATTTGATCTGGACCATTGTTCGGTGAACTAAAAAGAGAACGTTTAATGGGATTGTTTTCGTTTATCGGTTGAAAGTCATAATCCGTTTGGTTAACTGTCGCTATAAAGTGAAAATTTTCGGAATAATAACTTCCAGTGGTAAATAGCGGAAGTTGATCAAGGATCGAGTAATCTTTGTGATAAACATCGTAAAATGGTGTCGGTGCAGTTTGGGTTGTTGCAAATGTTTCGAGGTTTACAAAAAACTCATCACCGTTTTGGTTGGTGGCTTTGAGATAACCTTCCACTTCAGCGAGTTCGATAACGTCTTTAAACTGTTGTGGATTTTTCCCGCAAATTCGTTTCTTTAGTGTGGCGAAATCAAGAATAGTGTGATCCGCCGAATGCATATCTACAGCAGTCCATTGCGGTGTTGTGAGCCAGATATACCGATCACTGTAACCCTTGTATTCCGATTGATAGGCCATTCCGTTTTCGATAGGAACTTTCAAAGCATCATTGTACTCATTGGTTTTGAAATCGTAGATGTGAATGAGGAAAAAATCTTCCTGCGTGCTTTTATACCGTTTGGAAGTTTTATCAACGGAGGTTAGAAATCGGTTGTTTTGAAAGCTCTGAACATATTTCCAGGAAGGTTCCTTGCTTGAAATCCAATAAATAAATCCGATTGTGGCGCCTACAGCGAGAAGTGTAGTAAAAGAAATGAGCCATTTTCCTTTGGTAGAGAGCGGTTTCTTCTTAAATGATTTCATAATTTAAAATTTCCATTTGACTTTTCCTGTTTTGGCGTCAACCAAACTGAAAGGAGTATAATTATTCGAAACTGCTCCAATAAAAAATGACGCGCCATCAGGATTCCATGAGAGGGTATAGGTGTTACTGTTTTCAACAGGATCATACAATGATTGAACTGGTTTACTCCAACGAAAAGCATGTTTGTCCAACTGATAAAGTCCAATCTGTTCGCTACCGGAAGCTCCTAATGAGTTGAGATAGGTGAATGTGAGTCCGTTGTCACTCAATCCGATTAAATGGCCTTGTAAAAACACCGAACTGTCCTGTTTTTCATACCGCATGTTTCGCATCATTTCCACATAGTTTTGGCGCGACGGATGACTGGCTTTGTACAGAAATGATTGGTAAGTATTGGATGGATTGAAGGACTCTAGCAAAAGAGTAGTGGTGTCACTCAACACAAAGCCAAGGGTAGAATTGCCTATGAGTTGCGTATTTCCGTAGAAATTTTCAATAAAAGACAATTGGTAATCAGGATCTGTTTTCAATGATTCGTCGATCAATTTCCCCTTTAACGTAGTTCGATTCAGCAAGTATAAATCGCCTGAAGACGTTAGTACACGCAGATTGCGATAAGGATCAACTTCAACACTTGCGATCGATTGCTTGATTTGTTGATTTTTGGAACGAATAAGGGATTTTAAGGCATCCGGTTTCACGATCTTATTGTTCGAAAACAGATCGATGGCATAGACTTCGTTATTAGCTGCAAAGAAGGCATATTGGTCGGAAAGTCCTATAAAAGCTCCCGAATAATCTCCAATTTCATATTCGGTACTGTAGATTTTTTTTCCGGTCTTGGCATCAAGTGTAAAGGTGAGCCAGTAATAAAAATATCCGGTCGACTGTTCTGCCGATTCGATGGTTTCCATGCGACTATAGACAAATACCGAATAGTCTTTTCCGTTATGTTTACTATTGCCGACATAATTGATAACACCGCGTTTGGTGCCATCTTCGGCCAGATCTTCACTGCAGGATGAACCGGATAAAAATACCAAAAGGAAAAGAGTAAACCAGAGTAGCTGTTTCATAAGTAGAGTCTGTTAAAACGAAAGTAACAGAACTATCAGAATTGCAATGAATTGTGGAAAACTATTTGGTTTTACGAAGATGAGGTTGAGTTTATGTAAAAAGCTGATGTTACAGTTTTAAAAACTTGTTTTCCAACTAGTTAAATTCAGAAATTCCGCAATGCCTCATACTGATTACGGAATTATTTTTGCATGGATTTCATCTTCAATAAACAATAAAATCCATAACCAAATAGAACTAGTGTAGCGCTTAAAAGCACCCAGGAACCGATCGCTAAGTTCTCTTTAATTTGAGCGCTTCCACCACCAAAACTAAAGGCAAAAGCCATTACGAGTAAGAAAAGCAGGAAGAAAGCGAGCGTGACAGACCACAAAACCCAACCTTTAGTTTTGTCTTCGAAAGGTATGTAGTAGGCCAAAGCACAATTTAGTGCGATTAAAGGATAGATGAACATGAATTCATAACCATAGAGCACTTCTGTATAGTTCTTTTCCAAAAAATGAGTTTCGAAAATTGGTAAGAAAAGGCTTGAAATAGCAATAGCCAGCACTACTAATACAATACGTTGTTGTCGTTCCAAAAGCTATCTCCCCGTATTATTCGGTCTCGCATACACCAACTGCATCACATTGATATTGCGCATTTCAAATGCCGCTTCGCAGTAACACAGGTAATAATTCCACTTGCGAATGAATGATTCACTAAAACCAAGTTTTTTTACTTCTTCCAACTGTTGGTTAAAGTTTTCGAACCAAGTTTTAAGTGTACGGGCATAATGCAAGCCAAGATCCTTTAAATCGACCAAGGTCAAATCTCCGGTGCGATTGATGGCTTCGTTCATGGAACCAACCGAAGGTAAGAGAGAGCCGGGGAAAATGTGCTTTTGAATCCAATCGACACCATCACGCAAAGCTTCAAAGCGCGAGTCGGGACAAGTTATCACCTGAAGGGCTAAAATACCGTCTTGCTTCAACAATTTGTGACATTGCTCGAAGTAATTTTCGAAATAACGCGCGCCAACGGCTTCCAGCATTTCTACCGAAACAATTTTATCGTATTGTCCTTTGATTTTACGGTAATCCTGTATTTCAACAGAAATTTTATCGTCCAATCCAGCGGCTTTTACACGTTCGATGGCCAATTTTTGCTGTTCTTGCGAAATGGTAATGGTGGTAACCTTGCATCCGAAATTCGACGCCATGTAAATGGCATTTCCGCCCCAGCCGCTACCGATTTCCAATACATGATCGGTTGGTTTAAGGTGAAGTTGTTCGCACAAACGTTGATACTTGGCTTTTTGAGCTTCTTCCAGCGTAAAGTTTTCTTCTTTGAAATACGCCGAAGAATAGGTCATGGTCGGGTCGAGCCACAACGCAAAGAAATCATTACTCAAATCGTAATGCTCTGAAATGTTTTTTCGCGATCCGTTTAAACTGTTGTCTCTGCGCGAGTGAAACAACCGGTTGTAAAACTTCATCAGATTCAACGCAACTGCCTTCACATTACTACCCGAAACGGTAGGCGCATGCTCTACATTGAGAATAAACCATTTTATAACGTCGGTAATACTTTCGGTATCCCAATCGCCGTCTACGTATCCTTCTCCAAAACCGATATCGCCATACAAGACACAGCGCTTAAAAAACGATTTATTGTGAATGGTGACCTTGGCAGCAACTCCTTCGCCATTACCGATTTGTATGTGTTCGCCATCCGGTAACGTGAGGCTCATACTGCCCAATGGCATATTGGTCAATAAATTGAGAATGAGTTTTTCGTAGAGGGTGCGTTTTTTCGTCATGCGTTTCAAAAATACTATTAATGTTTGATGTTGGATTTTTGATGTTGGATTAAGAACATTGGTAAGAACTTAAGCTTTTCAAATAGCCAACGGGATTCGTTTGAGTAAGTAGTATTAATTTCATGTATCAGATAATCAAAAATTCAACATCAAAAATCAAGCATCACTTTGATTTACGATAAACACCGCGTTGCAGATCTTGGTGATCGTTCTTTTTGTGGTACGGAATTTTTTTTATCCACAGGATCAGTGCTTTCCAATGAATCAATGTAATGATCCGAAGAGTGATCAATGGGAAACGAAATGCGTATCCAAACAAGCGAGCGTTGGTCAACTCCTTTTTCGTACCGGTAAGTGTGCTGATAAAAAAGCGTTTCCCGTCTTTGTAATCATCAATTCCAATTCCCAAGTGATCATCCGGAATAGGAAGGTTAAAATCGAATTGCGTGTCGTGATCGATGAATGGAGAAACATAGAAATACTTAGTTGTATTGAGGTGAAATTTATTCCCATTCAGTTGCTCTTTCCCCAAAAAGTAAGGTTTCATCTCACGATAAGTATTCTGCACTTCGGCAATACTGCAAACAGGTTGTTGCTGTTGGTCAAAGACAAAATAAAACGATACGGGATTAAAATTATAGCCCAATACGCTGAAATTGGTCAATAACATGATTGGTCCGCCATCATAGTCAACACCGTTTTCTTTCAGGTAATCGATGATGTGTTCTTTTGTTTTTTTAGAAGTATTTGGGTTCTCGAGGGGCAATTGCAAGTGATCTTTATCGCGAAACGTAAAAACATTGAATCGGTTCCTGCTCACAAGAAAGTACTTTTTAGGTAAATCATCCAGATCGTCGAGATTCACATAAAATAGAAACACGTTGTATCCGAAACGCAATTTTTTCGGTTCCAAACGGTCGTGCATGACCCGCGCGCGGTAGAGAGACGATGTGGTATTCACAACAAATAATGTTGAATGTTTGATGTTGAATGTTGAATGGAAGTATGGGGTGGAAATGAAAGCTTCCACAAACAACCAGACACTAACACCTTTATAATTGATAATTCAACATTCATAATTCAACATTAAGCATTGATTCTAATTCCTATAACACAAATATCGTCTACTTGTTCCAAATCGCCTTTCCAGTCGTTGAGTCGATCCAATAATACCTGATGCTGTTGTTCCAATGGTTGTGCGTAAACAGATCGCAGCAATTCTTCCAATTGTTTGTGTTTAAATTTCTTGCCTTTTGGTCCGCCGAATTGATCCGGATAGCCATCGGTAATCAGATAAACCATTCCGCCAGTTTTCACATTCGGTAGATGCGTTGTAAACGGTTTTTTGTGATGCGATTCACCGATGGGTTGTTTGTCTGCTTTTATTTCCTGAAATCCGTCTTCATCGATATACCACAGCGGATTATTTGCTCCGGCCCATTTCAACACAGTTTGGTTTGGAGTACTTGCAATACTGAGTAAAGATACATCCATTCCGTCTTGAATGACTTCGCCACTTTTAGAAAAACTGTCGATGAGCAACTCACGTGTTTTATCCAAAATTTCGCCTGGTTCACTTAAACCGAATTCTTTCACGCTTCTGTTAAGTGCATTGCTGCAAACCACCGACATCATCGCTCCCGGAACACCATGACCGGTGCAATCGGCAGCTGCAATCAAAAAGGTATCGCTAATGGTTTCTGCCCAGTAAAAATCGCCGGCAACAATGTCTTTGGGTTGATACAGCACAAACGAATCGTTCAGATGCGAACCGATGAACTCTAAAGAAGGTAAAATGGCTGTTTGAATGCGCTTAGCGTAGGTGATACTATCAGTGATTTCTTTGTTGTTTTCTTCGACCTTGAGCAAGGTTCCGCGCAATTTTTCTTCGGTGATGAAGCGCAAGTTTACCTCTTTTCGAAAGGAAATATTCCAGCCGATAAAGGTAATGAGCAGTATCAATGCGCCACAACTAAGAATGATGGTGGAGCCGGGCCAATGCATCAATCGACCTAAAAGTCCCATTGATAAAAGAATAATGGCAATCAAATCGGCAAAACTGAGCACGAGTGCTCGCTTAGACAATAAATTCCGACGATTTTCATACCGCGAATGAATGATCAGTGGCAACCCGCCCGATGAAAAGATCAATACGCCTACAATGATTTCAATTCCGGCAAAAGGAGCGTACAAAAACTTGCTTAAAATCCCTAAAGCAAGCACAATACCCGAAAAAATGCTGATGATAATGATCAGGCGTTTTCGTTTAAGCGGCGTACTGTGATAAAATATCAACGTAAAACTCAGCCCGAAAAGTATGATTGATAAAAAGCTGAGTATGACTTTTATCGTCCCGGGTAAATCGTCAAGAAAGGAAACATACGGTGAACTGATCAACAGCGCAATGAATACGATGCTGGTACCAAGAAACCATTTGCCTGCTTTATTGAGATTCATTCTGTTACGAAGATAGGATCATTTTTTTTAACCACATCCTCCTGAGGCGGACGCGGTAGGACACATAGATAACATAGAAACAAATGAACAAAAAGCGATGTTTCCTATTGTGTTCTATATGGTTCCGATAGAAAACAGTTTATTGGTCACATTGAAAGAGATGCTAATACTAAGAAACCATTTTCCTGATTTATTGAAAGCCATCCTTTTTGTTCTGTTTACGAATATAGTTTGATTCCTTGAGACTTTACCTAATATTTCAATTTTAGATTGTTGGAGAATGCATCAACGCAGAGGCGCAGAGAACGCAAAGATTTTATTGACGGTGTCAATAACTAAAGATCAGTTTTCTCGAAAAAAAAATGAACAAAAAGCAATGGTTCTTATTGTGTTCTAGGCTCCAATAGAAAATAGTTTATTGATCACAATGAAAGCGATGCTAATTAGAAGAAGTCATTTTCCTAGTTTATTAAAAGCCATTTTTTTTGTTCTGTTTACGAATATAGTTTCATTTCCCGATACTTTACCTGTTCGTTCAATTTAAGATTGTAGGAGAATGCATCACCGCAACTCTTGCGCTAAAGCTTCAGCGGTAGCGTAAAGACGCAGAGTTCGCAAAGATTTTATTGACGGTGTCAATAACTTAAGATCAGTTTTCTCGAAAAAAATGGCTATATTAAGTTAACCAAAACGAACCATAATGATGAATGAAAATGAGCTTTCGAAGCTTATAATTGGAGCGTGTATCAAAGTACATAAAGAATTAGGACCAGGATTAATGGAAAGTGCTTATCAGTATTGTCTATGTTATGAATTGCAGAAAATGGGACTTGCTGTAGAAAAAGAACTTACCCTTCCGATAATGTATGATAATATCAGCTTGGACTGTGGTTATCGAATCGATTTACTGGTAGAAAAGAAAGTTGTGATTGAGCTAAAGAGTGTTTCAACTCTTCTTGGAATCCACGTCGCGCAAGTGCATACCTATTTAAAATTAGGAAACTATAAACTTGGATTATTAATCAATTTCAATGAAGTACTCCTCAAAAATGGAGTGCAACGAATTGTAAATAATCTATGAATAATAGATCCGTCCAATCCAAGCTGCTTTTCAATCCTTTGCGAACTTTGCGCCTCTGCGTTGAAAAAATACTCCGTTTGAATTTTTTATTGAAGAATTTTTCTACAGAGTTCAACCGCACTCGCATACGCATCTTCATGAAACCCGTATCTAAAATAGCTACCACAAAAATAAATCGGACCGGTTTCATTCAACGTTTGTAATTCTGCTTGTGCCTGAATGGCTGGCAGATCAAACAGCGGATGTTCGTAATCGATTTCACGGATGATTTTTTTCGGATCAACCGAACCTTCTTGCGCATTGATACTCACAAAATAGTTTTGGTTTTTTGAAACGCCTTGCAACGAATTCATCCAGTAAATGGTCGATGGAACCTGTTGACCGTTCATTTCCTGTATGCGGTAATTCCAACTACTCCAAGTAAGTTTGGTCTTCGGCATAATGCTTTCGTCGGTGTGAACCGTGGCCTTGTTGTATTGGTACTTGAATGGCGCTAACAAGCGTTGTTGCTCAGCAGTTGGTTCTTCCAGCATGCGCAGGGTTTGATCGCCGTGAGAGGCAAAGATGACTTTATCAAACAAGTGCACCGAACCGTCCAGACAAGTTACCTGAACTTTTTCACCGACCTGTTTTACACCTTGCACACCTTTATTCGTGAGAATTCGATCTTTAAACGGCGCGATGAGCAATTGTTTGTAAGCCTCACTTCCGCCTTCGAGCGTATACCATTGATGTTGGGTGTTTAAGCCCAGAAAACCGTGGTTTTTGAAAAAACGAATCAAGGTAACTGCCGGAAAATCGAGCATCAATTCCATGGGAGTAGACCATACCGCCGAACTCATCGGGATGAGGTATTTCCACAACATGTCTTCTCCGAAACCAAATTCTTCCATGTATTGACCTAGCGAATAATTGGCGTACGCCGGATCGTCCATGATCTCAATGCTTTTTTTGTTGAATTGACTGATTTTCATCAACATTCTGATGTAGCGCGGATTGAAGATATTCTTCCGTTGAGCAAACAATCCGTTCAATCCCGATCCACAGTATTCCAATCCGGAAGGGAGGTGTTGTACACTAAACGACATGTCCGTTTTTTTGATTGGAGCGCCAATTTCCTTGAACAATTCACATAAATTCGGGTAAGTTTCAAAATTGAAAACCATGAATCCTGTATCCATAAACACGTCCGTTCCGTTTTCGTTAACCGCAATGGTATTGGTATGTCCGCCTATGTAATCGTTTTGTTCAAAAAGCGTGATGTCGTATTGCTGATGGAGCTTGTGTCCGCAGCCCATTCCCGCTATTCCCGTTCCGATGATTGCTAAATTTTCCATGTAATCGTCTGTAAAAGCACCGTTATTGGTTGGTTGATGATTTCGGTTGGTTGATCACCGCATGTATAAATCGTTCTATGGCAAAGGTGCTGGTTTGTCCGCTTGGACCGCTAAAATTGTAATCACAACCATGCGTTGCAGTTGGTAAATCCAATAAATAATTCGGAATGTGGAACTCATCCAATTTTCGTTTCAACCGAACACTGTGATTGTAGGCAACCATCGCGTCGTTTTGTCCATGAATGAGTAAGGTAGGCGGGGTAGATTTCCCAACAAACGGTGGAGCAGAACTTGCGTCGTATTTTTCGGGAACATCATGCACACTTCCACCAATGTAATCGCTCAGTACTTTATCGGCATCGAGTACCAGTTTATTGGTCACAATGCGCGCTCCCCAAAACATGTCGGCCGGAGCGTAAAAGGAAACAACTCCTTTTATTTGAGGCAGCTGTTGTGTGTAAGCGGCTTGTAAGGCAATTTGTCCACCTGCTGATCGCCCAATGAGGACAATGTTTGCCGTGTCGATGTTCCAATCTTCCGCTTTTCGATTGATATAGGCCAATACTTCGTTGAAATCTTCTACCGGTGCGGGGTAATGATAATTGGGCGCCAATCGGTAATTCATCGACACAACATGGTATCCTTTTCGGGCCAAATAACTGTTTAAGGTCGGTAATTGCTGGCTATCGCCTTGTTGCCACGAACCTCCGTGAATGATAACAATGCAAGGTGCCTTTTTTCCGGATTGAGCGGGGTAATAATCGAATTTCAAATCACGATCAGGCATTTCGCGATAAGTAAAAGTTTGATACGGCACTTCTTGTTCAGAAATTCCGGTGAGCATGCTCCAAAATGAAAACGGGCTGTTCAGTTGATTTGGAGCTGATGTGTCACCAAAAGCGAGCGCTAACTCTTTCTCCAAATTGGCAGTTGTTGAATAGGTTTGAATGACAGGCAATGAAAACAGGATCAACGCAATTCCATGCGCAATCAACAAAGGCCATTTGTACTGCGTAGCCCACCATCCCCAGATGCCAAGAATCAAAGTGAGGAAAATAGGGATATACGGAAATTCAGTAATGGCAACCGCTACTTTCCAAAAGAAATTGGTAGGCGCGCGAAAAACCGTCAAAAGCGACAATAGAAGTAATAATCCTGCTATTACCAAGCGAATCATGCGCCGTGTTTAGTAAACAGGTAATGACTAACAATCCATTCTTCGCCTTTGTTGAAGCCCCACAATTCGGCGCAGGACATATAAAAAATACGCCAGAAAACCCACCATTTCACTGCTTGATCTTTCCCGTAGGTTTCCTCAAACAAGGGCATGATGGAAGTTTTGTTGGCGTCCATTCGTTGTAACCAGGCTTCGGATGTTTTTTGGTAATGCGTTCCACTCACGTGCCAGTGATTGCTTACTTTCAAATCATCGTTGAAGTAAAACAATAGATCGTCGCTCGGCATGATTCCGCCTGTGAAAAAGTATTTACTCATCCAATCACTTTCGTCTTTTACTTCAAACTTGTAAGCAAATTCTTTGTGAGTAAAAATGTGCACGAAGAGTTTTCCATCGGGTTTGAGTTTCGAGGCTACTTTTCGCATCAACAAATCGTAATTGCGCATGTGTTCGAACATTTCCACCGAAACAACGCGGTCAAATGTATCATCTACATCAAACACATTCATGTCCATAGTGATCACCGTAAGATTGGTAATGCCGCGTTCTTTGGCTGTTTGATCGATGTATTCTTTCTGCGTGCGCGAATTGGAAACTACGGTAAATGTACTGCTTGGAAACTTCGCCGACATAAACAACGACAAGGATCCCCAACCGCAACCCAATTCCAAAACGTTTTGGTTGGCTTGTAAATCGGCACGTTGGCAAGTGATTTCGAGCATATCGCGCTCAGATGTTTCGATATCGTTTACACCATCTTTCCAATAACCCGAACTGTACTTCAAATGCGGACCTAAGCAATACTGGTAAAATGCAGTTGGCACTTCATAATGCTGTTCGTTGGCGTCTGCGGTATTGATCGCAATAGGAGAAGCTTTCAATTCATGGATGAGTTCCATCAAATGCGCTTGCTGCAAGTCGGGAGTTGCCTTTTTTTCTTCGTTGAGGCGTTGCTGCAACAAGTTGCGAATGCCTTTACGGATCAGAAAATCGGGGACTTTATTGTTTTCGAGTAGCGATGTATACCACATAGAGTTGACTAAAATTGAAACTAGATTGTTTTTTTGAACCAAGGCACGAATACGCTGGTTGTTTGTTGATACTGACGGTAAGCGTCGCCTTTGCTACGCAATGACTGTTCTTCCGTCATCGGAATGCCTGTAACTTTGAAAATCAGGTAAGCAATGACTAAAGGGCACACGATAGCAATATATCCGTAAGGACTCGAAAGCGCAAATACAAACACCGAAACCCAAATCATGCATTGGAAAAAGTAATTCGGGTGACGGGAATAATTCCACAACCCGGCGCTGCAGACTTTTCCTTTATTGGCAGGATTTTTCTTGAAACGCGCTAACTGAAAGTCAGACATGCCTTCACCGATAATGCTCAGTAACCACATCGTCGCTCCAATGTATTCCAAAATACTGAGTTGCGGAGCCGGATTGAGTGCAATAATGAAGTAAGGAATGGCCAAAAACACATTCGACAACCCTTGCATTTGAAAGAACATGAAAAACTTAAAATTCAGGTTTGTAGCCCATTCTTCACGCAATTGTTTGTAGCGTCCTTCTTCTACCTTGATGTGCGACCCAACCCGAATGGTGAGGTAAGTTCCCAAACGCAAACTCCAAAGCAATGCCAAGGAACAAACCAATAACTTCCGATCGTAAAAACCATTGGCAACCGAATAAATAATGGCTGCGATGATGGCAAAATTAAAAGCCCAAAACACATCAACGATACTGTTGTTTCTGATCGTTCGGGCAATGCTCCAAATCACCGTCATAAAAGCGGCTAATACGGCAATACAAATCAACGGAAGGTAAAAATACAAGCTCATAACAGTCGGTTTAATGTTGTTTAACGAGTAAATCTTTCACCGTTTCGCCTTTCTTTAAGCGGAATAGGGCGATTAAGACATACAAGCAAGTGGCAATGCTTCCCAAAGTACAGAATAGTACCAACCAGGTAATTTTCCAAATCCAATTGGTTTCTTTGTAAAAGACCCAGCAGAGCAAAACCAGTACGTTGGTGTAAAAATCCCAGAGCGTGGCTGTCATCCATGGAATGGCGGCCAGAAAATCCCATTCTTCAAACAAGTTGCTTTTGAGCGATGTATCGATAACAATGATGTTCATAAAGATGAACAAACCGCTAAAGAGGATTTTGAGGAATGTGATCATGCAATCAAGTATTTATGCGGCTTTCCGCAGGCGAATAATGTGCATCCAATGCATTACGCGAATTACAGGATACGTCGGATCGAATTCCCACCATTTGCGCGCAAAGTTGATACTGTTGGGACTTTTGTGATGATTGTTTTGCATCAATTCGCCCATGAGTAAAAAGTCGATGGGTAACGAGTTTTTGCTATGATCTTCGTTGTTGTAATTGCTGTAACCGTATTTATGACCGCACCAGTTCACAATCGCTCCGTGTACTGGTCCCATGAAAAAGTGAATCGGTAACAAGAACATGAGCCAATAAGTCGGTGCGAAATAAAGGTAAAACACAAAATACAAGGCACCGAACGAAATGCGCACAATCCAACTATCACTGATCGCATCCAAGGTTTTCCATTCGGGGTAATTGCCTTGAAAAGCCTTTTCGGGTTGTTTGTTGAATTTGACGTAATCGAGGTAAATATCTTTGGTGTGAATGGTCATTTGCCAAACATCTTTAAAGAAATGGGGCGAATGTGGATCTTTTTCGGTGTCGCTGTAAGCGTGATGCATGCGGTGCATAATGGCATAAGCGCGCGGATTGAGAAATGACGAACCTTGAGTAATAAAGGTAAAGAGGTAAAAGAAACGATCCCAGAATCGGTTCATGGTGAACATTTTATGCGATGCATACCGATGTAGGAAAAATGTTTGACAGAAGAGCGATAAAAACCAATGACCGATGAAAAAAAGCAAAATGTACATATCAACCCGTTAACCTTTGTGAATCTACGTATAAAAACCATTGTTGGATTTTTTTGTTCGGTGATTTTTCGATTTTTTTCTGTTCCGTAGAACGCGAATGATCGTTTTTGAGAGGTGATTTCCCATTAGAGACCAACATAATTGTCTCCCACGAATAAACGAATGAAAATTACACATGAATTTAAAGCGAATAATGGAAACAATTTTCCATTTTGACTAGCGGAATCAACTATCCCGATAACTATCTGGATATCATTCATAATGGATTGTAAACAATACGTCATTTCCGCTTGAGGTTGTTGGAAAATGCTGTTTACGTCAAATTACGGAAGGATTGTGCGTTTAAATGGGAAATCGCCTTTTGAAGTGGAACCGCACCAATGTTAGCCGTAAAATGTAGAAACTAGTCAGAAGTAACTTTAAATCTTCCCCGTCACATCATACGTTACATATCCCACCATTTCCTTGAGCAAGCCGTGCCAATCATACATGGTTGAAACATCCGGCACGATGAATTCATCGAAGGTGTAACTGCGCTTGGGACCTGTGTACAAATCGGTGGAGTAGGGAGTACAGTGCAAGCCTGCGGTTTCGTAACAGGCCAGAGCACGTCGCATGTGTCTTCCGGAAGTGATCAGAATAAATGATTTGTAGTTGGGGTAGTATTTATCGAGCACTTTTTTGGTTTCCACGGCATTTTGATGCGTGTTACGCGAAACGATTTCGGTGATGATGTCTTCTTTTGGAATGCCCCAGCGAACCAATACTGCTTTCATTTGCTTGGCTTCATGCAATCCTTTGTTGGTCAAATCGCCGTTATCGCCACTGATGAGTATTTTATCGATCTTTCCGGCTTTGTACAAGTCGATGGTTTGCCAAATGCGATCTCCGCCGCGTCGTAGGCTCAGTGTTTTTAGATCGTTGTTGTATTCGGCCATTCCTCCCAAAACGATTCCTACATCGTGGTGTTTCACCTTCGAGATCGGCGTTCCGAAAACTTCCCATTGACGGCAAACTTCTTTATAGATAAAGGTATTGCTGAAAAACAATAAACAGAAAATGGCAGTGCGTTTACCGCGTTTCTTCCATCGGTCGTTGCGCGAAAAAAATAAAAGGGCCAATCCGATAAGCACCCATGTCAATGGCGAAAGGAGGAAGAGTAATAGTTTTGAAAGTAGGAAAAACATTGTAATGTTTGATTTTTGATGTTGAATGTTTGATGAGATTTTGGGAATCAGCAAAACTTGCGGATACCAATTTAAAGGACTAACAAATTTGAACTTTTGGTTCAACTAATCCAACATCAAAAATTCATCATCAAACATTAACAAAAAAAGACCGTCAATGTTAGATTGACAGCCTTTTAATATCGAAAAAGTGTTGAGCTTCTTAGTTGTTAGTGAATCTTCTTTTCTCCTTGATACGAGCAGATTTACCTGTACGCTCACGGAAGTAGAAAATACGAGCACGACGCACAGCACCGTGTTTGTTCACTACGATTGCATCGATAAACGGAGAAGTAATAGGGAAGATACGCTCTACACCTACGTTTCCTGACATTTTACGAACCGTAAATGTTTCAGTGGTACCCGAACCGCGACGTTGCAAAACAACACCTTGGAACTGCTGGATACGCTCTTTGTTTCCCTCTTTAATTTTGTAAGACACAGTAACTGTATCACCGGCACCGAATGCTGGAAACTCTCTTACTTCTACTAACTCTTTTTGAAGCTCTCTTATAAAATCCATGACTCTTAATTTCTATCGCTATCCCATAATTGGGGGTGCAATATTAGCAAATATTTTTCTAATTCAAAGTGCAAAGATACAACTTTTTTCAGCTTAATGTGGTAATACCCGTACACTTTCGCTTTTTTGACTATTTTCGGTAGATAAAACTGCAATCAACATGAAGAAAATCGGCTTATTACTCTCCCTGCTTCCTTTCGCAAGTTTTGCGCAGGAATCAACCGAAGGCACTATGAGTATGTCTAAGTGGCTGGGAATTTGGGATAACGGAAAATCAGTTCCGGCATTTAATATTCAGGCTATCGGATACAATGATCTTCCGCGTGATTTGTTTTACCGTGGAATCATAGTGGAATGCCTGGAGTTTGATGATGCTAACGGACACAATTTATTGATTCTGACACAAACAGGCATGTTTCCCGTAAGTAAGAAAAACGAAGCCGGCGAATATGTAAAAGAACACGACAGAGCTGAAATCAATGGTTATCTGTATGCGCGTGCCGACGAAAAAAGCAACTACAAATCCATTTGGAAGGTAGCCGATTTTGAAACCTGTGAAGAGGCAGATTTGTATGTTGGATACACCAAAAAATCACTTTCTGTAACCGATGTGAATGCCGATGGTGTGGCCGAAGTTTCCTTTCAATACACGCTTTCGTGCCGAAGTGATGTTTCACCTGCCGATCGTAAATTGTATTGCTTCAATTCAAACGAG
>Ga0302296_1000784_pt1 | contig 24908 bp, 26 predicted proteins | sample III_Fen_N3_1_FD_194546 | JGI IMG/M metagenome (GOLD analysis project Ga0302296, IMG submission 194546) | Peat permafrost microbial communities from Stordalen Mire near Abisko, Sweden - III_Fen_N3_1 | ecosystem: Environmental > Terrestrial > Soil > Wetlands > Permafrost | place: Sweden: Abisko...
TGATACTTCCCAATGAAACACCGGATCGTTCGGCCAGTTCGCGCTGAGAATAACCTGCATGCTTGCGTAGAAGTTTGTGTTTTTCGGCGATTTCAAGTAATAAATCGGAAGGAAGCTTCTCAATACTGAATTTCATTATGGGATAAAATATTAGCTAATATACGAATAAAATAGCTGTTTGGGATAAAATATTAGCATAAAAATCATTTCTGATGAAAGATAATTTATACTCTTCAAAACAATTCAATGGGCATTTCTGTTCGTAAACAAAAGCAGGTAGTGGAGCAATTAAAAACATAAATAGTTGTTATCGTTCCGAGAAAAAATTGTGATCTAGCTTTGTGAAGAATTGAAATGGTAACTTACACACTTATTAAAATTAATCCATGGTTGAATTTCTAATTTCGCTCAAATCACGTAACGAAACATTGTTTTACTTTGGGTTGATTTGTTTGATCTGCGCCTTGGTGTTTCTGATACTCGGATGGGCTAGTTCAACAACCGTATTGGGCGCTAAATCGTGGTATAAACCGTTTAAATTTGCTGCATCCATCTTTCTTTATTCATGGACAATGGGATGGTTTTGCGCGTATCTTCCCCAATTCAATGTGTCTGTTTTTAATTGGAGCGTAATTGTGTTATTAGGATTCGAAATTGCCTACATCGCACTACAGGCCGCACGTGGACAACTTTCACATTTCAACACTAGTTCTCCGGTTTATTCTGCATTGTACGCGCTCATGGGCTTGGCGGCAACCCTTATATCACTTTATACGGCTTACATTGCCATTTTGTTTTTCACAACCGAGTTACCGCAACTGCCAACCCATTATCTCTGGTCTATTCGTTTAGGACTGATTTTGTTTGTTGTTTTTTCATTCGAAGGATTTTTAATGGGCTCCAGAATGTCACACACTGTGGGTGGAACAGATGGAAGCAGTGGAATTCCGATCTTAAATTGGAGTCTGAAATACGGTGATTTGCGCGTGGCACACTTTATCGGAATGCACGCCTTACAAGTGCTTCCATTGCTTTCTTATTATATTCTAAAAGGCACCAAATTGACCATCGCGCTAAGCATACTTTACGGATTATTAGCCATATTTACCTTGTTTCAGGCACTTCAAGCCAAACCTTTTCAAAAATTATAATCAGATGGCACTTTCTGCAAAACACCAGCAACGAATTCTCCAAAAATACGGACCTTGGGCATTGGTAACAGGAGCAACTTCAGGTATTGGTTTTGAACTTACGCTTGAATTGGCAAAAGCCGGATTTCAGTTGATCATCAATGCTCGCGATGCCGAAGCGTTAGAACTTCAGTCGAAAGAATTAGCTACCACCTACTCGATTCAGGTTGTAACACATCCGGCAGATTTATCTAAAAGTGAAGATGTAAACGAAATGTTGACCGCGTTAAAAGACTATGACATTGGTTTGGTGATTGCTTCTGCAGGTTATGGTACATCCGGCGAATTCCATAATGCGAAACTGGAAAATGAACTGAATATGTTTGATTTAAATGCACAATCGGTGCTGTTGTTGACACATCATTTCAGTAATCTTTTTGTGAAACGTGGAAAAGGAGGAATCATTTTACTCAGTTCCATGATTGCTTTTCAAGGAGCGCCTTATGCCGCAAATTACGCAGCGACAAAAGCGTATGTTCAAACTTTGGTTGAAGGAATTGCACTAGAACTAAAACCTCACGGAGTTGATGTGCTAGCTGCCGCTCCCGGACCTGTTATGACTGGATTTGGTTCGAGAGCGAATATGCAGATGAGTATGTCTATGACGCCAAAACAAGTAGCTACTCCCATCTTAAAAGCACTCGGAAGAAAAACTACCGTTTTACCTGGATTCTTAACCAAATTTTTGGTTTATTCCATGCGTATTGCTCCGCGTTGGGGGCGAATAAGAATCACAAAATTGGTCATGAAGGCAATGACGAAACATCATTAGTTCTTGGGCGAATTATTGCTCAACGAATTGAACACACGACAAATGAGTACATTTGATCCATGAAGCATTTTTACATTCCAATGGTGATGATTTTGTCAATTGCTGTGACAAGTTGCAATTCAACAGGAAAACATTCATTACCTCAAACGTCTGCATGGAAATCCATCGATTCAAAAACGTATTCGATTAGCTATCCAAAAGACTGGGTAAAAGAATCCGGCCAACAATTCGGAACGGAATTCATGTTGATGTCGGCCAGAACATCACCGAATGATGACTTTAAGGAAAATGTAAATTTGGTCTTACAAGATTTCGAGAACTCTGGCATCGATTTAAAGAAATACGCCGAAATATCAGAGCTTCAGATTATTGGAAATATGGATAGCGCCCGAATTATCAGCAGTAAAGCATCGAAAGAACACGGCGAAGCTGTCCACAAAATCATTTATACAGCCTCTTTCGACAAAAGACCATTGAAATTTGAGCAGTGGTGTTGGATGAAAGGAACTTCTGTTTTTGTGTTGACTCTGACGTGCGAAACAGATCAGTTTGATGCGTATAAAGAAGTTGGTGAAGAGATTTTGGGGAGTTTTCGGTTGAAATAATCGCTTTAACTATTTTCAGAGTACCGTTCGTAATAGTGCAAATTGGCATATCAATTAAACGGACGTAAATTCGCACTATCAAGAACCATCATCAAATTGAAAACCAACGATTTAAGCCAAAAATAAACTCAAAAAAAGTGATTAATATTGCAATATTACTATATGTTTGATTATCAGCGATTAAGATCTAATTGCATTCAACTATCCCCCTAGTATCGTTCGTAATAGTGTAAATTGGCACATCAATTAAACAGACGTAAATTCGCATTATTTCGAACATTCATTCATTTGAAAATCAACGATTTAAGCCAAAATTAAACTCCAAAAAAAGTGATTAATATTGCAATATTACTATATATTTGATTATCAGTGATTAAGATCTAATCGCATTCAACTATTCCCCTAGTATCGTTCGTAATAGTGTAAATTGGCATTTCAAATAAACGGACGTAAATTCGCACTATTACGAACTATCATTTAATTGAAAACCAACGATTTAACCCAAAGTAAAACTCAAAAAAAGTGATTAATATTGCAATATTACTATGTAATTGATTATCAATGATTAACCACTTTTTTCACTCGCCTACCTTCGAAATCACCTTAATCTCCCCCGTGCTTCCATCCATTTCAATCTCATCTCCCGTTTGCAGCGTTTTCAACAACCCTGTTACACCAACAATGCATGGAATTCCCATTTCACGCGACACAATAGCCGAATGACTGAGTAAACTTCCGCGTTCTACAATGATCGCGGCCGCACTCGGGAAAAGCGTTACCCACCCCGGATCGGTACTGGATGTCACCAAAATATCACCGTTGAGCGATGAAATAGCCCCAGGATCGCGCACCACTTGCACTTTTGCGCGTACACGCCCCGGGCAACAGCCAATTCCTTTCAAATCTCCTTCGATGGCTTCCAAACGAGCTGTACTGTAAAAATCATTCGCATGATATACAGCGCCGTAACTAGCGAAACGCTCCGATGGCGGATCTTGTTGTTGGTATTCGGCAAACTCGGCTTTTCGTAAATCGATGAGGGCTTGTAGGTTTTGCGAGACACTTGTTCCTTCAATGAATTGAAAAATCTCTTCTTTCGTGAGGTAAAAGATGTCACGCGGATTGGCAATGATTCCTTCCGAATAAAAATGATTGCCCATTTGCGAGAATATTTCACGCACAATTCCGAAAGCCCGTGTGCGTTCGTAGCGCAGGTTCTCGCGTGAAGACACTAATTCCCGTGCTTTGCGAATGGTCTTATTGAGCTTGTGTTTCTTCCACCATTTACCACGAAGCGCAGCCTTCACTTCAGCTTCAGCATCCTTGCGAATGGTTTCTTCGGTGTTTCCGGAGGTCCGTTCGGCGGTGATACCGGTTTCGACATAAGATTGAATCACTTTTACAAACTTGGCGGGATCTTGTGTGTAGGAAACCGTTTCCAGTTTTAGTTCTCCGATGCACCGTTCGCCAAAATCTTCGATATACCGTTCCATTTCCTGCCGAATGACTACAAATTCAGGATTGGTCTCCAGATTCAGTCGTTTCCAAACAGTTGAAGCGTCATTTTCCGTAAAAAAAGCCTTCAATTCCCGATTGGAACTGATTCGTGTTGCCAATTCAATGCTCCGGTGAATGGGCTGCGTAGAAATAATATCGCTGCTGCCGCACAACAAATCATTATGGATGTTCGGATTGGAACTAACACGGTATTTCTGACACGTCTTTTGCAAGCGACCAAACCAAATCATGGCAAAGAAGTCGTTCAACAAGGGAGCTTTCCACTCATTGAGTAAGGTTTTTTCAAAATTGATGTACAATTGCATGAGCTCGTTGGCATTTTTCTGCTCGTACGAAATCTGTTTGTAGTGAGCAATCGTAGCGTTTAGCAAGATCATGAATTGCTTTCTTTTTCGCGGCAAAGCTCGGTAACGCGCAAACATTCCGAACACCATTTTCACAATGCTCCACCACGCTTTTCCTTTCGACAATCGGTAGCTTTCCGGAATATCAAACCGTTCTTTCACTCCCATCATGTTTTCCATGAAACGTGCGTTGATGCTGTATCCGGGAAGCATGGCCAACATGTGGTACCACGATTTTAAGTTGTAATACACGCGACCGTTGATCAATCCGAGCGTATTGGCAAAAACGTTTTCATTGGCGTTGATCACGCGTTCTTCCACTCCCAAATAGCGACTAAACAACTTATAAGCACCTTCGTATGATTTGCTGATGAACGAAAACGTCAATGGCGTTGTGACTCCGGGATACGATTCAATGATATTGCTATTGTCCCACAAAATGTAGTCGCCCGAAAGATCAGGAATGCGATTCAAGTTGGTAATGGGGCGGGTTTGCAATAAATAAATGGCATTTTGATACACGGCAAACTCCATGTCTTGCGGTTTCCCGTAAGCTTTGGCACAACGAAGCAAGATGTCTTTTAGCTGAAGTACATATTGATCCGAAAGGGTTGAAACGGTTTGTTTTTCGAGCGGAACAGCCGTCTTAACCGTTCCTGTAAGTTGTTCGGTATCGAGTAAAATCTGTTCGGTTTTAACAGCCAGGTTTCGTGTGATTTCGGAGCCGTGAACATGAAAATTATCAGCGTCTAATTCACCGGAAACTAAGCCCTCGCCTAGCCCGAAAACGGCACTGATCAATTGTTCATTGCGATTGCCTGAAACCGGATTGATTCCGAAAGCAACACCCGCTACTTCGGCAGGAATCATTTCCTGAATAATAACCGCCAAACCGAATGATTGCTGTAAATTATTGGTGTTTCTGTACTGAAAAACGCGATCGGAAAAGGCAGAAATCCAAACTTTTTTGATCTTCTCAGCGATGTTTTGTTTGGTCACAAATAATTCCGATTCAAACTGACCGGCAAATGAAAAATCACTTCCGTCTTCATCCAAAGCCGACGAACGAACCGCAAAATAATCCGTTGAAGGAAACTGCGCTAACAAGTTCTGATTGAACGTTTCTGAAAGCTCCATTTGCTCGATGAATCGAACCACATCTGCGTATGATTTCGAACGCGTTTCCTCGGGAATCAAACTCACCAAGGTTTCTTGCGGAATCACCACCCAAGAAGGCACATTCATGCCCAATTCTTTCAAGCGAAACAAATTGCGCGCCTTTCCGCCAATGGTCAATTGCAATGCCAACTCACTTTCCGAATCGCTGATGTACAGATTATTGTTCATGGTCATGGAATTGGATTAATGGTGTGCAATCAGTTGTTGAATCATCGGAACTCCTCCCAAGGTAAGGTACATTCCCATTGTCCAAAGAGCGGAGGAAATCTCGATCATTTTGGAACGTTTTTTTGTCATCTTCGACAGGAATAACACGCCCGGAATGGCGCACAGTACAAAGATTCCACTGAGAATCAGAATTCCCAACCAACCGTGCCCGGCAAACAACGAAGCGGCAATAGCGGCAGCTAACGTAATGGCCAACATTGCTACCCAAGAATAAACAGATTTGTGCACACCAAGCATCGAAGAATACGTGAGTACTCCTTCTGCTTCTTGTTCGGGAGTTCGGATTTTACGTCCGATTTCCAACACAATTCCATTCATGTAAGAAACGATGAAAAAGAAAATCAATCCTTTCGGTGGCGCTACTCCTTCGATCATCCAGTCAATTCCACTTGCATACATATCGATGAGCGGAATGATAAACATATGAGAAGTGACGTACCAAAACTGGTGTTTTTTCAACCATTCGGGAATGAAAAACTCTTTCCCCATGAGCGATAAATAACCGACCACAATGGCAAACATGATGAGCAATTTCGGAAAGAACCATGTATTCACACCGACCTGAAGTATGACCAAAATCACCCCGAGGATAAACAATTCACGCAAACGTATCAATCCTCTGGGAACGGGTAAACTTTTTCGGTATTTGGCATCGTCTTCGGCATCTTTGAATTCATCGAAAATGCGGACTAACAAAAACAAGGTAATGGTGGTGAAAATAGCAACGGCAAAAGCTGTCCAGCTCACAAACCCTTCGGCTCCTCGACAAATACGCGAATACGAAATGGCAGAAAAACTAAACGATGCTACCAATAATCCGTGTCCGAGAATCGGAAAACGTTCTTTCTGATACTGGTAAAATCGGACAATAAACGGAGCTTTGTTTGCCGTTTCGTCGCTGAATTCGTTGGTTGAAGTCATATCATTGAATTAAAATCGCTACACCATACATAGAGCCAATATACTGCACCCGCTGCAATATAGCTATCGAATCGATCTAAAAAACCACCGTGTCCGGGAAGTAACCGACTGTAATCCTTCACGTTTACCAAACGCTTGTAAACAGATGCTAAAACATCTCCTCCGAATGCAGCCAATGCTATTCCAGCCGAAAAAATGAGGGTTTGGAGTACAGTCATTTCAAGATACGGTTGTAGGATTATTCCCGTAACAAGGGTCAATGCAAATCCGCCGATCAATCCTTCCGCTGTTTTATTAGGGCTGATTTTAGGCATGAACCGGTATTTTCCAAACAGCTGTCCTGACAACTGCGAGAATCCGTCGAACACAAAAACCAAGATGTATACCGCCAATAATTGCGGTCGTTCAGATTGAATGCCGTAATGGTAAAAACCAATGGAAAACAAGGCGTAAATAGCGAGCGCAGGAACCAAAGCGATCCAATGTTTACTTCCCGCCGCCACGAGTTCACTGCCGCCAACGAGCACAATGGCCATGATTAACAGTTTAAACAGCAACGAATATTCGGTTGCGATGACGATTATCGTCACGATAACAATGTACACCGCATATTTGATCCACCGTTCTTTTGAAGCAGCTAAGTTCATCGTTTTGCGATTGATCACTGCAATCAACAGCGCTCCGATCAGGAAATAAGACGATACGATTGCCCAAATAACCAGATTCATCAGCAAATGCGTTGGTGTTCTTTCCACATAAAATAGATGCCTTTTACATTCGATCGCAATTGCGGAATAACACTCACGATAATCAGCGCTTCCAGGTAAGCGATATAGCTCAAGGAAAGCATGAAATAAAAATACCACGCATTAAATCCTACCACAAAATACGTGAAGATGAAAATGCCTTGCGCATAACCGACAATTTTACTCGAATACAAATGAAAGCTGGTTGTGCGTTTAAATCGAATGAGCGCAATGAGTTGAATAAGCACATACAATCCCATCAACAGAAAAAACACAATGCGATACTGCGTCACAAAATCGTTTTCCAGCACGATCATTCCGGTGAAAGCCATGATGTAGGTTCCAATATCGGCCAGGGAATCAAGACGAGCGCCAAATTCAGTTTCCAGTTTAAACGTTCGCGCGATCAATCCGTCGAGGATATCGGTAATGAGGTTCACGGAAAGCAAGAGAATGTACCAATCTTTGTTACCGGCCACAATGCTCCACACAATAAAAGGCAGCGCCAAGATGCGGTAAGCCGACAAAACATTGGGAACATTCAGTTTCCGTTCGTTGCTCATTTTCTACGTCCTAGTTTTTTGTGCGCAGAAGAAAAATGTCCGGCAGAAAGAGCGGCAGCAATGGATAATTCACCAGCAATAACAACTGCTCCGCAAATTTCGGCAAACTTACGCGCGTTTCCGGCTCCGTAACAATTCATCAATTCCAGGCATTCGCGTTGAGTAGGCAAACTTGTTCCTCCGCCTACTGTTCCCACAATGAGGTTCGGAAGCGTGACACTGCAGTACAAATCACCTTCCGGAGTCAATTCCATTCTGGTAATTCCGATCGCTGCTTCGGCCACACAAGCAGCATCCTGACCGGTTGCGATAAACATGGCCGTTAATCCGTTGGCATAATGTCCGTGTGCGCCAATGGCTCCACTTTGGATAATTCCGATGGTAGATGAACGCCAGTATTCGGTCATGGCTTCGGGTGTGGTTTTCAGAACACCTTCAACAATAGCTTTCGACAATGTCACTTCCGTGGTTACTTTTTTACCGCGAACATTGGTAAACGACAATGCTGTCGCTTTTTTATCGCCGGAATAATTGCCCTCGATGAACCAAAAAGTCGGTTTTACCGGAGCGTGTTCAATGATGTACTGGCAAATTTCGTCGGTACACAGCGTCACCATATTTTGTCCGGAAGCGTCGCCTGTATGAAATTCAAAGGTGATGATCAAGTGATTGCCTTCGATGTTGCTTTTCATATCCACCAACTTGGCAAAACGGCTGGTTTTCTCGGTGATTTCCTGAAACGTTTCAATCATCGGTAAGATCCACGCAACGAATACGCCCAATTCGCCCAAGTCTTTGAACTTGAACAATGGACTGCGTTGCACACCTTCTACCAAACACACCGAAGTGACTCCACCGGCTAAATAACACGCTTTTGCGCCACGGTGATACGATGCCACCAAAGCACCTTCACTAGTTGCTAAAGGCACAAAATAATCGCCCTTGGCTGCCGAACCGATCACTCGCACCGGACCGATCACACCTGTGGGAACTTGCGACATTCCGATGAAGTTCTCGATGTTTCCGTCCAGTCGCGATAAGTCCGAAAATAGTTCTTTACCCGAAAGAATGGGCAATTCCATACTCATTTCTTCTTTCAAAAACGCCAATCTGCTCTCTCTACCCGATTCGGAAATTCCTAATTCAATCGGAAGTCGATCGTTTTTTACATCGGTTACAGATTTGTTGTTGATATTCTTTACAATGCTTTCTACACTTTGAACCGCATTCAGAATGTGCAGTGCTTTGTTTGATTTGTCGGATGATGATGCCATATCTAATTATAAATTATGAATGCTGAATTATGAATGACTTTGATTGCGGTAAAAGTAAGGTACAAATACATGACGATGTTACTTAAAAATGCACTTTAAAAGTAGCAGTTGCGGAAATCCGTACAACGTTGAATCGTGTAGCGAGACTTCCTGACGCAGATGCGGTGTGATTACGAACGTTAACGATTAAATTACAGCATCGAGCAGATCGTTTCCTCCATTGATTCGTTCTTCTTCAAAAACAATATGAGCCGTTTTACGAACAGAACCATCAGGTTGCACTTCGTTTTTTGTGACACGTTTGTAAGGCGTTTTGGCAATATAGGGCAACCAGACACCTAATATCACTGCTGCGGCATAAGGTACAAGAACGGCAATTGTAAGCACATCAAATCCTTGAAAACTCTTGTAGGAGCGTAACACTCCGAGGACAAAGAAAACGGAATAAAATTTCAATCCGTCGATTTTATTCTGAACCGTGGAAACGATTGCAAATGCAGGCATTACGATTCCGGCAAGTACCAAAATCACTAACAACGAGGTTTCGATTTGATTGACCGATCCCAGTACTACAATTCCGAAAATGCGCAGTAGAATGATCACGCCCATCAAAGCGATATACACTATTTTCCAAATTTTGATGCGTTCAACAACTGCTTTGGAAGGAATTTTAGAGAGATTTTCGGCAATTTCTTCTTTGGAAAAACTTTTGTCGTATTGCATCGCATCGAATGCTTCCTGGTGCGTGTTGCCGTCTTTATAAATGCGGTTATGGGCTTCTTTTCGTAATTCGCGTTTGGTCATGTTGAAAATAAATTAAGTTTCGATTTAAGTTTCGTTGCCTAAATTACAATTCTGATTTCAATTTTATCTCCACACGTTGAGTGATTTATTATTTTTAGCAGACTATTAAAAAACGGTGGCAAATTACTTATGAACAGACGATTATTCCTCAAAAACACGTCACTCATATCTATTGGAGGTTTATTACTGCCTTCCATTCTTACATCTAGCTGCAGAAAAACACAACTGTTAGAAGATGTGAACTATAATGGCAAAGTGCTCATAATTGGCGCTGGAGCGGCGGGTTTGTATGCTGCTTATCTGCTGAAATCAAAAGGTGTTGATGTACTCGTGCTTGAAGCTTCAGGTTCGCATGGTGGCAGGCTGGGAACAATTCCCGGATTTGCTGATTTCCCGCTTGATTCAGGTGCACAATGGCTTCATGGCAGAAATAACATTTTAGGCGATTTGATTCAACAAACCAATACTCCCGTTACACTTGACGACTCAGATCTGTCTTACTGGTTCAATAATCAACTGGTAACATCACTTCCTCAAAATACCGCCATTTTTGAAGGAGAAGATTTACCTGACATTTCATTTAAAGACTACGCCATTCAACAAGGCTTGGGTGCGGAATATCAATACATTGTTGAAAACTTGGCTGGAGACCAAGGCGCATCTGCTGCTACACTTTCTGTTTATTGGAACAACAAAGAAGAAGAAAACTGGGTTTCCGGCGACGATGACTTTAAATTTAAGGAAACCTATTTTGATTTCATTGACAAGCAAATTGCATCGAAAGTAACGGATATCATCCACTACAATACCCCCGTTACAGCAATCGATTATGCGCAAGACACCATTCTTGTTTCTGATTTAAACGGAGGAACATATCAAGTAGACAAAGTCATTATTACCATTCCGATTACCCAACTAAAAGCCACTAAAATTCAATTCTCACCCGCCCTTCCTGCCGAAAAAACAGACGCTTTCTCTAAAATTGGTATGGGAGCCGGCATGAAAGTATTTTTGAAGTTTACCACAAAATTCTATGACGAAAATATTATTGGCGGAAGTGTTTGCGCAGCTTACATTGATGAAAGTGTTGGAAAAACAGGCAACGACAACCTTTTACTCGCATTTATAATGGGCGTGCAGGCAGAAAACCTCACTGCTTTGGGAAGCGATTCAGCCATTACAACCGCTTTATTACAAGAATTGGATGTGATGTATACCGGTCAAGCAACTGCCAATTTCATCGCTTCACACGTTGAAAACTGGACAACGAAACCCTACATTGAAGGCGCTTACGGATATAGTACCGTTGGTATGGGAGATGTGCGAAAAATCGCTGCTTCTCAAGTAAATGACAAACTCTTTTTTGCCGGAGAAGCCATGAATATAAACGGTCATCATCAAACGGTACATGGAGCTGTTGAAACCGGCTACCGTGAAGTGATTAACCTTTTAAAAACCGTGCAAAAATGAAATACTTCTGTCTATTTACAGTTTGTTTTATCCAATTTGGATTGTTTTCACAACAAATTCGTGTAGGTGCATCTTATTCGTATATCTATTCCGGACAATGGGATAAAGCCATACAGACCTATAATTTCAGCAGGCCTTTTCTCGCGGAACAACAACCGCTACTTATCCACGGAGCAAGTATTTCCGGAACCTATTTATTTCCTTCATCACGCAAGATGCAACACGGCATTCGGCTCTCGTATTCGTATGTGCGCAGCAGTGCTGAAAACACCAACCTGACAAACATTTTACAGTTGCATTTACTCTCTCCAGGCTACTTGATGCATTGGAAGATAGGTGAGAAATCATTGTATGCAGAAGCATCCGTTTCATTGCTCACGAGTGGTTTGTTCAGGCAAGTAAATGACGAGCCTGTTTCTGATGACGACACTCCTGTCAGAGCATTCGGAATAGGCGGATTGATTGAAGCCGAGTTTGGTTACCGCAAATTGTTTCATGCCAGAAACTCAATTGATCCTTTTATAGCTGTAGGTTACGCACCTTACTTTTTTTCAGGCAAAAGTGAAGCTGTTTTGAATCAAACCTCCGGACTCACCGGACGAAACTGGACCGGTCTGTTGCAACTAAAGGTCGGAGTTCAGTTTTCGATTGACATGCTCTAATTCCGGTTATTTTCAGGATAGCTTTTTGTTGAAATTTCCGTCACAAAAAAGTTGTTTTGATTAATTTTTAATCTTATTTTTGACTATTAATTAATCAAAATGAGATATACAACCTATTTTAGCGAGTATGTGAAACAATCCGGTCCGCCGCGTATCGGGCAATTGCAGTTTCGCAGAATGATGAATATCGTGGCAACCGAAGTGCAGCTTTCAACGATGCATTACGTGAAAAAGGACTTGACCGACACTCCTTTTGTTCGGCGCTACGATTTAGTGATCAAGAGTTTAAACGACCGCGTATCCGATCTTACACGCAACCTGGAGCCATCCAATCTGATGCGGGAATTTGCTTTATTATCGCGCGATGAAGTTACCGAAACCTTTGAGGTGGATAGACCATGGGATGAAGATGAGGCGTTTTAGTAGGCGCGGGACGCAACCAACGCAATCGATCAAAATGGAATGAAAAAAGTCGCAACCAACCTCAGGCTGATTGCGACCAATTGATCACTAAAATTAGTTCATCTAGTTTTTAACTACTCGTTCGGTTCCAATCAACATTCCATCAGAAACAATAGAGACAAAGTAAACACCATTGGTTAAACCTGATAAATCAAGCGTTGTAGTCTGAGAAAACAAACTTGAAGAACACTGTTTACCTGCAATATCATGCACAATCACAGTTGCATTGCTTTGCGCATCACTTACAGTAATTGTTACCAGTCCATTTGTTGGATTTGGGGCAATCGCAAAACCGTTTTTCAGTTTATTCTGCAATCCAAGACTTTCATCGTACATCACTTTGAAGTAAATTGTTTGAGTTGAAGACATTGCAGGTGTTCCGTTATCTGTTGATTGTGCAGTAACGGTATAAATACCAGGGCTTAAACCATTTGCATTGAATTCGCATGTATACGTATAAAACTCATTGCCTAATTGTGTCATTGAATAACTGAGTGCGGCAGGATCTGAGCAAGAAAGTTGAGATGTTAATTGTTGGTTGATTTCAGGAGTTGAAGCAGAGAACGTAAATTCATAAGTTCCAAGGCTTTTCTGTAACGTATCTCCGGTGTAAACATCAATCGTATCACAAATAACACTACTCACCAAGATTGGTGGAATATTGTTGTTTAATCCGGCAATGTTGAAATAGATCTCTTGGTAATCCAAAAAGTCAACACCGTCAATTGAATTATAAGGTCCATCAAAACTTGTACCGGTAGTATCAAACTGACCAACTTGAAAATAATCAACACCGTTACCAATATTTACACCTACAGTAGCTGGAGCTCCTCCAAATCCATTAGATCCGGATGAAGCGTCACCGGTTGTCCATTGCATGTCACCATAACAAAACGACACATTATTACCTGCAGGAACAAGGGAATCCGCTCCATTGGTTATAATCAATTGAAAAGTGGATCGTAAATCAGTATGTAAGTTGAAATACCCCACACTATCCCACACTACGATTAAGGCACTTGGAGTCATCTTATACCAAACATTTCCGCCATCCAATCCCAGACCATCGGTTCCACGGGTATCTACATCAGCCCAAAAAGGAGCGATCATATTAAATGTAGCATCCGGAAATTGATTCGAAGTAAATGTACTGTAAGGTGTCACAAACGAAATATTCCCATTGTTGTTGATATACAGACTATCATATTGCGTTCCATAAAAATCGAAAGAGAACGGAAGCCCCATGAGATTACTGAAATAATCATCATTAGGTGCCATCGCCAACAAAAAGGTAGAATCTAATTGAACCAAACAATCACAAACGCCACTTCGATTGGGAGACTTTGTGTAATGTGTACCAGACGCATTTTGAAAATCAGTAAATAGGTACTCCGCTTCAGGAGTTAATTGATTGTTTTGCTTGAGGTTTTGATATTCTTGTGAAGTAAGGTAAATAACATTCTGTTGAGCTGAAGCACCAATAGCAAATAGTGCAAACACCGGAAGTAATAGCTTTTTCATAGGTCTTAATTTGGGTTCAAAGTATTGAATAACAACATTCAACGATTGTTAACTCAATGCTGAAGACGTACCCATTCTAAATTCGTTGCTTGGAAAGAAGAGTAATAAACCTGAAACACTAAAAAAGAATGTTGAATGAACGTTTTTTTAATCCGGTTGAAACTGAAACTTCACAATACGCGTAATCGTCATAGGGTATTCACTTCTGAAAATAGCCGTTTGGATAATTCCCTCCATCAAGTAACGTTTCTCAAGAATAGCAAATGTTGGATTATCAGAAATGAACTTTCTGTTTCTTGGATCTAGATCCAATCCTCTAATCTTTATAGCACAGCCGGAAATTAGCCCCGGCGATTGAAGCGTATCATTTTTGACATAAACAGCAACTGGATTCACACAACAGGGACTGTCATCATCAAACGGATTTTTTTTCAAATCATTTACACCCAACACTGTTTGTTCTTTGAATAGGCGGCGTAAATTCTTATTAGACTTAATTGAGAATAAACTATCTGTTTTTTTATCACTGACAAGCAGAAACATAGAATCATTTTCATTCAGATAAATATAATTTCTGATGAAATAATGATCATACCTATAACTGGAGTCGGGGGTAATGTATTGCTCGTTTCTACCCATTATTCCCAAAGCATAAAAACCGGAAGATTGTTTTTTTGGTTTGCTACAACATGAACTTACAACAGTTAAAGACAAACTGATTACAAACAAGACACGGCTGATTTCCCCCATTGAGATTGAAATAGATTCAAAAACACCAACGAAAAAAACGATCAATTATTCTATAGTTGAGCAGTCTTCACTATCTCCAACAAGCGCTCATAATCAGAAGCTGCCAGACCGGACTTTAGTTCAGCTTGAAAAGCGAAATCTTGCAGAAAATCACTAAATGAGATTACCTTATCCGGAGTTCCACTAGAATCGCGCGTCCAAGCAAGTTCGAATACGGAAATGGTCTTGCGCTCGGAATCCAGTTCAAGCGCATCGTTTTCATTGAAATTAAACGAATAAAAAGCCATAGTTGAAATGTTAGAAGATGAAAATAAACAAAAAAAGGGTCGTCAACCTAAGCTGACGACCCTTACAGTCAATTCAATGAATTGAAATTATTTGTTTCCTGATCGTTTACGATCCGTTTCTTTCAACAAGATTTTACGGATACGCAAGCTCTCAGGAGTTACTTCTACGTATTCATCACGTTGGATATACTCCAAACATTCTTCCAAACTGAAGATTTTTGGTGGCGCCAAACGTACTTTTTCATCTGCTCCTGAAGAACGCATGTTCGACATTTTCTTTGTCTTCGTTACGTTCACACACAAATCACCTGCACGTGAGTTTTCACCGATTACCTGTCCTTCGTAAATGTTTTCATTCGGATTGATAAAGAATTTACCACGCTCTTGCAAGTTGTTCAACGAGAACGGAATGGAAGTTCCTTGCTCCAATGAAATCATTGATCCGTTTTGACGACCAGCAATTTCACCTTTATACGGTTGGTATTCCAAGTAACGGTGAGTCATAATGGCTTCACCGGCAGTTTGTGTAAGCAAGTAGTTACGCAAACCGATAATTCCACGTGAAGGAATTTGGAATTGAATGATCATACGAGCTCCTTTCGGTTCCATATTGGTCATTTCACCTTTACGTTTTGTTACCGCTTCTACAGCTGTACCTGAAAATTCTTCCGGAAGGTCAATTGTCAATTCTTCAACCGGCTCGCATTTCACACCGTCGATTTCTTTCAAAATTACCTGAGGCTGACCTACTTGTAATTCATAACCTTCACGACGCATGGTTTCGATCAATACCGACAAGTGCAATACACCACGACCGGCAACGATCCATTTATCCGCTTTATCCGTATCACTTACACGCATGGCCAAGTTTTTCTCCAATTCCTTGGTTAAACGTTCCTGGATATGACGTGAAGTTACTTTTTTACCTTCTTTTCCGAAAAACGGTGAATCGTTGATCGAAAACAACATATTCATCGTAGGTTCGTCAATAGTAATCGTTTTCAATGCATCCGGAGCTTCCGCGTCACAAATACAATCACCGATCTCAAATCCTTCAATTCCGGTTACGGCACAAATATCACCAGCTACAACCGATTCTACTTTACGACGTTCCGTTCCATCAAATACGAACAATTCTTTTACGCGGTGTTTTTCATGTGTACCATCGCGTTTTGCTAAGATAATCGGTTGATTTTCTTTCAAATCACCACGGTGCAAACGACCAATAGCAATACGACCAACGTACGTTGAGAAATCCAATGAAGTGATCAACATTTGTGTATTTCCCGGTTCGATTTCACGCGGTGGGAAATAGTCCAAAATTTGATCCAACAAATCGGTAATGTCTGTTTTCGGTTGTTTCCAATCTGTAGACATCCAACCGTTTTTAGCTGAACCGTAAATTGTAGGGAACTCCAATTGTTCTTCGTTGGCATCCAACTCAAACATCAAATCGAACACTTTTTCGTGTACTTCGTCAGGTGTACAATTGTCTTTATCTACCTTGTTGATTACCAACAACGGTTTCAAGCCCATTGAAAGTGCTTTACCCAATACAAAACGAGTTTGTGGCATCGGACCTTCAAAAGCATCTACCAATAGACAAACACCGTCGGCCATGTTCAATACACGCTCTACCTCACCACCAAAGTCGGCGTGACCCGGAGTGTCGATGATGTTGATTTTAGTTCCTTTGTATGAAACGGATACGTTTTTAGAGACGATCGTGATTCCACGTTCACGCTCCAAATCGTTGCTATCCATGATCAAGTCACCAGTTGGGCGATCACGTTCGTTCACAACGTTTCCTGCTTCAATCATTTTGTCGACCAATGTAGTTTTTCCGTGATCGACGTGGGCAATAATGGCAATGTTTCTGATTTCCATAAAATGAATTCAATTGAAAATGAAAAATTGAAAATTGAAAAGTACATTCAGTTTCCAGTTTTTCATTTTAGTTCTTTTTTGATTATTGGTTATAAAAGAAAATGTAAAATCAATAATGAGTTACCCCTTTCTCAATTTTACATTTTCAATTTTAAATTATGTATTAATAGCTTTTCGAACCGAATTTCTTTCCGAAAGAACGACGCTCGCCACCACCGGCACTGCTGCCTGATCTGCGCTCACCGCTACCTGAACTTGAACGTGGAGAAGATCCACCTTCTTTTCCGTAGCTACTGTCTCTGCGTCCGCTGAAACCGCCTTCTTTTCGGAAGCCACCTCCGCCTCCGCCTTCTTTACGGAAACCGCCGCGATCACCACCACCTGATGAACGGAAACCACCACTACGTGGAGCTCCACTTGAACGCTCGCGCTCAACATCCGGTTTGTTTTGTGTCACTTCGACCATCAAACGATGACCTTCGTAATCCGTACCGTTTACTTTTTGCAAGATGGCATCAGTATCCGATTTATCTGCTTCGAAAAACGAGAAGTTCGGCATTACATCGATACGACCGATAGCTGCAGATTTCATTCCCGTAGCATCACAGATCACACGAAGTAAACCACCAGGGTTCAAACCGTCGCGTTTTCCTAGAGTTACGAAGAAACGTGTTTTGTTAGAGTCGTTACGATCAGGACGTGGACCACGATCAGGACGATCACCTTTTTCAAAGCGGTCGCTTCTGGCACGTTCAGGACGCTCTCCTCTTTCAGGACGATCACCACGCTCTGAACGTTCGCCTCTTCCGGCAGTAACATTCAAATCGCCAGCGCGATCGTAATATTCGATGAAACGATTGAACTCGGCAGAAATGAATTTTTTGATCACTTCTTCTTTGCTCAACTCCTCGAAATCAGCCATGATAGCCGGTAAGAAAGGAGCGATATCGTTTTCTTTTACTTCGATCTCTTTTACTTTCGAAATCAGTTTATTCAATTGAATACCACAAATTTCAGAAGCTTCAGGAATCAAGGCAGCTGCAAACGTCACACGAATCTGACGTTCGATTGCTTTGATTTTGTAAGATTCACGTGTGTTGATCAACACCAATGATTTACCTGTTTTACCAGCACGAGCCGTACGACCACTTCGGTGCGTATAGTTCTCGATATCATCCGGCAAGTTGTAATTGATAACGTGCGTGATGTTGTCAACGTCGATACCACGAGCCGCTACATCTGTAGCAACCAATAATTGAATCGAACGCTCACGGAAACGATCCATTACACGATCGCGCATTGCTTGCGACAAATCACCGTGCAACGGCTCAGCGCTGTAACCGTCTTTCGCCAATTTCTCGGCAACGGTAGCAGTTTCATTACGTGTACGACAGAAAACAAGACCGAAAATTTCCGGGCTAGCATCGATCAAACGTTTTAATGCATCATAACGATCGCGCTCTTTTACCGAATAGTAAATGTGCTCAATGTTTTCGTTACTCTGGTTTTTATGTCCCATTGAAACTTCCAACGGATCGGTCATGTAATTCTTCGCAATAGCTGCCACTTCTTTAGGCATGGTTGCAGAGAATAACCAAACGTTTTTGGTTTCAGGAGTTGCTGACAAGATGAAATCGATATCTTCTTTGAAACCCATGTTGAGCATTTCGTCGGCCTCATCGAGAACAACTGTTTCAACATTTTGCAAGAAAATAGCTTTGCGATTGATTAGGTCGACCAAACGACCAGGAGTTGCAACCACAATAGTAGCTCCACGCTTGATATCCGACATTTGACGACGAATATCGGTACCACCGTAAACGGCAACTACTGTAATTTGTTTGTCAAACTGAGCGAATGCTTCTAAGTCTTTGGAGATTTGCAAACACAATTCCCGTGTAGGGCAGATAATTAATCCTTGTGTTTCTTTAGGTCGGTCGGTGACTTTGTGTATTAGCGGCAAACCAAATGCTGCTGTTTTCCCTGTCCCTGTTTGTGCGAGTCCGACGAAATCGCTTTCCGTTTGGAGTAAGTGCGGTATGGCACTTTGTTGGATCGGAGTTGGTTCTGCAAAACCCAGTGCTTCTATCGACTGCAGAACCTCAACTCGTAACCCGAGTTCTTTAAAGGTCATATATAAATCTAAAATTCGGTGCAAAGATACGCTCTTTTTTCGGATGATTGTTAATAAACTTTTAAATAATTGAAAACAAGTTGATTATGAAGGGTAAATTAGGGGATTATGAAGATGAATAATGGAAATGAGTAGATGAAAGGTTGGGTTATGAACATTTGTATGAATTATGAATTAAGTCATTTACTAAATTTGAACTTCGAATGTTCTATAACCTTTGACGACCAAATTATAACATGAGAATTTTACTAATGGCTGTTTGTTGTGTTTTAATTAGCACTAGTTTTTCACAGCAAATTTCACGTTCGGAACTAAAATCAAATGAGTGGTTTTCTGATAATTCGGATACTATTTTCGATCTATTAGACATTAAATTGGCTATTGGTGAAAGCTTGATCTTAGTCGCTCGTCCTATTCCAACTACCTACAATGACTCGCTTTTTGGCGCTCAGGAATACCCCTATCTGAAACATTACAATTTTTCGAATTTTGTTTTCCGCCCAAACGGTCATCTAACTTATTATATTTCTGAGGAGCTGTCGCATTACTCATTATTTATTGGCACTTTACCAAATAAATATTGGAAACTAAAGCGTCGCAATAAATTAATCCTCTTTATTGGCGAAAAACGCTTAATGACACTAACATTTAAAGAAAAACGGAAATTGATAGGCAAAGACAATGATTACATTGTTAATACCTTAACCTTTGTTAGATCGAAATAAAAACAACCGGTAACTTTATGTCATGAAATACGGCTATCCTAAAACTTACGCTTTCTTTCAGAAATATTCTTCCAAATTTCTGTACATCGTTGCATTGGTTTTACTACTTTTTATTTTTGCACCACAGCAACAAAAACACTACATTAAGGCTGATATTGCTGATTTCACTGAAGCGTATTATCTCCCAATTTGTAGTGTTTTAGCCGTCGTTATTGTTCTTACAGTGTTCTTGATGGTTTGGAAAAGAACAAGCATCAAAAAAGCATTCATTTCACTTATTCCAAGTTTGTTGTTATCTTTTCTTATTTCGATTTTCTTTCAATCGATTATCATCGGAATGTGCTTGTGGATCAATCGATTTTCAGTTACCAATCATTCGACTGTCACCTATCAACTAGTCAAAATACCGGATTCAGAAAACAGAATGATTGTTGAAAAAGAAACCGGAAAACCGTTAGGCAAAGAAGATGAAAGCCGCATGGATATATTCTCACAGGTTATTGATCTAAAACTATCAGATACATTCAATTATACTTTCTACAAAGGTTTATTTGGTATAACAACTATTCCGGAAAAGCAATAATCAATTATTTCTCATCAATATGCCTAAATACTTTTGCTTCATTACAGTAGTTATTTTACTCTTTCATTCTTGTAATTACGATCCTGGCTACATAAATGAGCAGGAAGGTTCTGCATGGGAAAACGCCTCTGCCCCATTATCAGATCAAGAGTTAGCCTTTATCGATTCAGTGCAACAATTGGGTTTTAGTGTCAAAATTGACCACCCTTTCATTGATCGAATGACTTCACCGGTTTATCGAGTTGATCTTTATAATGACTCACTCTACGTGAATAAAGAGAACTATCAGTTTCTGACATCCCTTCGCGAACAATTGGTTGATCAATTATTCACATCCGTAATTTCGGATTCAGTTTTACATGACTGTGAATACATAGAATTTAACTATCATACGCAACAATATTTTAGAGAAGGCAACTTTATGAAACCTTACAACAGTGAATTAACCTCTGATCAATTTTCCCCTATCAAAGATTTCCAACTAGATTCTCTCGCCCAACGCAATGGATTTTCAGTAATTAAAACAAAAGCCAATCATTATAAACGCGTCGTTTCCCCCGAATAACCCTACCTTTACAGGATTGGAAATAAAGTTTCAATACAAACCGATCATGACTCGATTATTTTTGCTTAACCCCGGCTTTCACGATGCTCAACTGGGAGATTCTACACGTTATTATTGTCCGCATTGTGCTATGATAGAAGGTGTTTTACAGTATTATCCGCATTTGAAAGAAGAGTTGGATATCGATTACGTTGATTTTGTGCGTCCGAGAACTGCGGTAGTGGATTTACTTGGGGAAGAAAATCAAGGTTGTCCGGTTTTGATTATAGATCCGGAAGAAAACACGGAGTTGGATGTGAGTTATTTCAAAAAGCACGAACAATTACTGTATGTCAATTCAACAGCATTGATCGCAAAGTTTTTGGCAGCAAAATACGGTATTGCGCTTCCTCATTCTTGATCATTTCAAAAAAAACAATTGTTAGCGGGTGATAATTTGTTCCAATGGGTATAAACTAAAATAACTAATTTGGTTTCTATGAATTACACCTCGGATGTATCCTTGCTTGAACAACTTAAAACGGAAGAAAACACTTCTTTTAAGCAACTTTATTCGCTTTATTACCAATCGATTGCCAGCTATGTGCTGCAAAACAATGGTTCATCGGAAGACGCCGAAGACATTTTTCAAGAAGCCGTTATCGTATTGCTTCAAAAAGTAAGACAACCCGATTTTGTACTGACTTCTTCACTCAAAACCTATCTTTATTCGATTGCAAAAAACAGTTGGTTGAAACGCCTACGCGATAACAAAACGGTTTCAACACTCGATGCCGATCACCTCCACCTTCCCGGAGAAGTATTTTCTGTTGAACTGCAAGATGCGCCGTCGCGCGAGGAAAAAGTCGGCAATTGGCTTTCTGCTATCACCAAGCATTGTCAGGGAGTTTTAAAAGCCATTTTTTACTTCCAAGAACCCATTGATAGTCTGATGCAGAAAATGGGGTGGAAAAACAAGCATGTTGCGGCCAATCAGCAATACAAGTGCATGCAACAGCTGAAAAAGGAAAAAATCAAAGAAGAAAACAACAATTCACCAAAACGTTCTATGGCTTTATAAAGCTTTAGGATTAATAGGAATTAGAAGGCGCTTACCGATTTGGTAGGCGTTTTTTTTTGACCGTTTGGGTGATCGATTGAGAAAACGGGTATCAATTTAAAATTGAACTCAAAACAATATGAAAACACCCGCTTCTTTTTTGCGAACTGCGATTGTCGCTTTTTCACTTCTTTTCTCTCACATGCTTTATGCAACAACAACCCATTTTATGAAAATTAAACCAAAACAAACAGCACCAACATTTACCACTCAAGATGTTTATGGCTCCAGTGTCAATTTAGCCGATTTTAAAGGTCAAAAAGTATTGTTGTCTTTTTACCGAAATGTAGGGTGTCCGGTTTGCAATGTCCGTTTCCATGAATTGCAACAGGAAGCTGCTTACTTTCAATCGAAAGGACTGGTAGTACTTGCCGTTTATGAAAGCAGTGCCGAAAACATGAAACACTACCTGGAAAACGATACGGTTTATGCCAAGATGATTCCCAACCCCGATCTCAGTATTTATTCTCTTTACGAAGTTGAGCGATCAATGGGGAAATTGATGAAAGGAATGTTTCATGGGGCAATGGGCAAAATGAAAAAAGGTAAAAAATTGTTCAAGAAGAAAATAAAACAAGATGGTTCGAAAGACAGAGTCGGTGCCGATTTCCTGATCTCGGAAGACGGAACGATTCAAACCGCTTACTACGGAAAATATGTCGGTGATCATTTGCCTGTTTCAGAAATCAAGCAATTCTTAAATCGTTAACAACCAATAATACAACCATCGTTTTTACGAGTTAAAATGTGCTTATACGCTTTGGGTGTAAGCACATTTTAGTATGTTCGTATCATGACAATTGTTCAATTCGATCCATCGACCGGTAATTACAGATTCAATGAGCACAACCTCGTTACCGATTACCATGCACATCCGGCATTGGAAATTATCGTTGCAAAACAAGGCGGCTTTACACTTGAAACGCCGGAAGAAACGCTAGTCGATTGTACGTTTGCGTGCATTCGTCCGAACCAACTACATGCCTTTAAGGGTGAAAACAGCAATTGCGATTTTTTATTTGTTGAGCCGGGAATTGCACTATTTAATGAAATCTCGAAACACATCAGTGGTCAAAAAGCCGTGTTTTCCATTTCGGATCGATCAAGTCAACTAGCCATTTTGGACCAATTAGACCGCTACATGGAATTTCCTGAAACGTTTGACCAACGCATCGCTGAAAGCATTTCCTACATCAACAATCATCTTACGGAAGAATTAAACTTAACTTCTTTGGCACAACTGGTTCACGTATCACCAAGCAGATTCAGTCATTTATTTAAGGAACAAGTTGGAATTACCTTACAGAAATACATCCTGTGGACACGCTTGAAACACGCTACAAATGCCTTTATACATGCGGAAGCTAACCTAACGCATGCTGCTTTGATAGCAGGGTTTCACGACTCCTCACATTTCACCAAACAATTCAAGTACTTTTTCGGTGTAAAACCATCTTTGCCCTATAACAATAGCAGTATCGTACAAGTTTAACTCACTTTTGACTATTAGTTTTGTCGAAAATTACAAGCAATGAAACAACTCGTTATCAAACAAATCGAATTACAAGAGGAATTGTCTACTTGTGCAAAAATATTGGTAGAAGCCTACAATGCTGATCCATGGAATGATGAATGGACAGCTGAAAAAGCACTGGAAAAACTCACTTGTTTTTACAACTCACCAAAATTTATAGGTTACACAGCAAGTATTGACAGCGAAGTTGTAGGTTGTTTGGTTGGAAATATAGAACCGTATTACACAGGCGATTATTTCTATTTGAAAGAAATGTTTGTGACTCCAAAAACCCAAAAACAAGGCGTTGGCAAGAAGTTGATGGAAACACTCAAACAACAGCTTTCATCCATTGATATTCAAACCATCATATTATTCACTGGAAAAGATTATTTCCCTTACGATTTTTACTTAAAATCAGGATTCAACACCATGGAAGAAATGCGCATGATGCATTTTGGTTCTGAAGAATGATTGATTACTTTTAATTGCATTTTAATGCTCTTGTAAAGTGAAAGACAACGATATTCTAGATGATATTCAACTAGACTCCGATCATCGGAACTCCAAAAGCTGGTTGCTCCTGCTACTAATTCATTTCGTGTTGTTTGGTGCAGGTTTGTTGTATGCAGATAAAACGCTCAAACGCAGTTGGATCTATGTGTTTTATGCACTTTATGCTTGGGCATCTTTTGCCAATATCTTTCTAAAAGTTAACAACGACATGCGTGAATTCCACAACCAAACAGTAGTTGGAGCTTCCACTATTTTCATTGGCTGGGGAATCGCCTATATTGTTGGCGGTATGGATGCGTTGATCACGTTTGGAAGACGAAAATCTGGAAGATGAGTTGGTTGAAATGGATCAGAATTGTCGGCATTCTTTTTTGGAGTATCTGTACTCTGGTAACGATATTGGTTTTATTTACTGAAATTACGTTTACTAGCAATGTATCTAATCTGATTTTCATTTTTACCACCACCAGCGGTTTACCACTTATTTTATTCCTCACCGCAAGTGTGCCCACATATAGGCGAAGTTTCGTGATTTGTTTTTTTACACTTCTTGCAGCAACTGCAATTGGGTATAAAACAAGTAGTTTTCT
>Ga0302296_1000785_pt1 | contig 24901 bp, 20 predicted proteins | sample III_Fen_N3_1_FD_194546 | JGI IMG/M metagenome (GOLD analysis project Ga0302296, IMG submission 194546) | Peat permafrost microbial communities from Stordalen Mire near Abisko, Sweden - III_Fen_N3_1 | ecosystem: Environmental > Terrestrial > Soil > Wetlands > Permafrost | place: Sweden: Abisko...
TGGAAAAAGGATATCGTTAGCTTACGAACTCGATGGCAGTTTGGTATTTTTATGATTGCATAGAACGGATAAGTTAAATACTCTAACCATTAGGAAATCCGATCAACGTCTTTAAATATTTTCATTAACTCATTAGCAAATTAACCCATTACCACATTAATCCTATTTCATTAACCCATTAAAAATGCAAGCTTTAATTCCTTTAACTCCTGGTTTTAGGAAGAATGTATTTCCAGCTTCGGTAAATATTTTTTCATCTTCGGGCGACATTGCAATTTTTGCGGTTGTAATATATAAAATGTCAAGATCTTTGCCTCCAAATGCAACTGATGTTACGTTTTTGGCTGGGACTTCAACTTTGCCTATCATTTCGCCAGTTTGTGGATTCCAACGTGTTACACATGCACCGCCCCATTGTGCAACCCAAAGCATTCCTTCGGCATCTATTGTTGAGCCATCGGGAGTTCCTAGATTTTCGGGAGTTTTTATCACAATTTTTGGGTTCGATTTATTACCTGTTTTAGTGTCAATATCATAAGCAACAACGGTACGTGTTGGCGAATCGATATAATACATTTTTTTACCATCGGGCGACCATGTAATTCCGTTTGAAACAACAACTCCTTCTTTTTCTACGGTAAATGTTTTATTTGCTTCAAAGCGATATAGTTTTGCAATAGGATTGGCATAATCCTTATTGTCGACAGTTCCAATCCAAAGATTACCTAAAGGATCGCATTTTCCATCATTGAACCTAACGGGAGCTCCATTAAATCCTGGCCCTGAAATTGGAGTAATATTGTTTTTATCTATCGAAACAAAACAAATACTGTCTTCCAATGCAACTATACATTTATTATTGTCTTTTGTCAATACTACTGTGCCAGGATGTTTGGGCAATGACATCGTTTTGTCCGATTCCGTTTCTGGATTGTATTTGTGAAGACTTTTACCTTCAATGTCTATCCAATACAATTCATTTGTGCGATAATCCCACATAGCTCCTTCGCCAAGTTCTGCTGGAGTATTTGATATTTTTCCTTCTACTTTCATTATTTTTTGTGCAAATAGTAAAACATTCGATTGTAATATGATAGCTAATAATAGTATTTTTTTCATAGTTATTGGATTTGGTTAAACAAATGTACCGTAATGCTTTTGATTGGCAAAGAGTTTAATAGGTCGTTTTAATGTTTGGCAAGAAAGTAGACATTATGGAACGGAAAATCGTTGGTGGTAGGGGATATTTTAAAAATAAAAAAAGGGCAACCACAAGGGTTGCCCGTACGATAAAGCATTATTTCGTTAATTTTTTGTAGCGAATTCTGGTTGGTCCTGAATCGCCAAGTCGACGTTTTTTGTTTTCTTCATAATCGGAATATCCTCCTTCGAAGAAATATACCGATGAGTTTCCTTCAAATGCTAAAATATGTGTACAGATTCTATCTAAGAACCAGCGGTCGTGACTAATAACTACGGCACATCCTGCAAAATTCTCCAATGCATCTTCTAACGCACGAAGGGTGTTGATGTCGATATCATTCGTAGGTTCATCGAGAAGAAGTACATTGGCTTCGCTTCTTAATGTTAATGCTAAGTGTAAACGATTGCGTTCACCACCCGAAAGAACACCGCATTTCTTTTCTTGATCGGCACCTGCAAAGTTGAATCGACTTACATAAGCACGCGAATTAACCGAACGGCCATTAAACATCATATTGTCATTGCCTCCAGTAATGGTTTCATAAACCGATTTATCTGGGTCAATATCCGCATGGCTTTGGTCTACATAGGCAACTTTTACCGTTTCACCCACAGCAAATGTTCCTGCATCTGGGCTTTCTTGTCCCATAATCATGCGGAAAAGTGTTGTTTTACCAGCACCATTTGGTCCTATGATTCCAACAATACCAGCAGGTGGAAGATTAAATTCAAGATTGTCGAATAATAGTTTTTCGCCAAATGCTTTCGTTACGTTTTCGGCATTAATAACTTTATCGCCCAAGCGTGGTCCGTTAGGAATGAAGAGTTCCAATTTGTCGATTTTTTCTTTGGTATCTTCGTTTGCCATTTTTTCATAAGCTTGCAAACGAGCTTTACCTTTTGCTTGACGAGCTTTTGGAGTCATGCGAGTCCATTCCAACTCATGCTCAAGTGTTTTTTGACGTTTGCTCTCGGTCTTTTCTTCCTGTTTCAAACGTTTCGATTTTTGATCTAACCACGATGAGTAGTTTCCTTTCCATGGAATACCTTCGCCACGATCAAGTTCAAGAATCCAACCAGCAACATTATCTAAGAAGTAACGGTCGTGAGTTACTGCAATTACGGTACCTTTATATTGTTGTAAATGTAGTTCCAACCATTGAATTGATTCAGCATCAAGGTGGTTGGTAGGCTCATCGAGTAATAAAATATCTGGTTCTTGTAATAATAAACGGCATAATGCTACACGACGACGCTCACCTCCCGAAAGGTTTTTAACAGGAGTATCGCCATCAGGACAACGAAGTGCATCCATAGCACGTTCCAATTTATTGTCTAATTCCCAAGCTCCTTTTTGATCGAGTAAATCCATCAATTCGCCTTGACGTTCGATGAGTTTATTCATCTCATCATCACTCATTGGTTCAGCAAATTTTAGGTTTACTTCATCGTATTCTTTCATCAAGTTTACAAGTTCGGCTGTTGCTTCTTGTACAACTTCTTTTACCGTTTTATTGTCGTCGAGTTTTGGCTCTTGTTCAAGGTAACCAATACTGTAGCCTGGAGAAAAGACCACTTCGCCTTGGAAGTTTTTTTCGACGCCAGCTATAATTTTCAATAAGGTCGATTTACCCGAACCATTTAAACCGAGAATCCCGATTTTAGCTCCATAGAAAAAAGAAAGGTAAATGTCTTTTAAAACTTGTTTTTGAGGTGGAAAGGTTTTAGTAACCTTTACCATCGAGAAGATAATTTTTTTATCGTCAGACATGACTGTTAATTTTGAATTATTAGTTTTGAATTTTGAATTGGGTTATGTAGAGACGTTGCCTGCAACGTCTTGATTAATATATTATTTCTTAAACTTCAATAGTTTCTCAAAGTCATTTTCCAGCATACTATCTGGTTTTTTATCGTTAATCATGTGCCAATCGAAATAATACAGTTTCGAATCGGTGCCAATAATTAAAATATAGCAACGAGCACGTTTTTTTGTTCCTTCGGGTCCTACTTTATGTAAGAATACGATTCCTTCTTCGTTTTTGTCGATTGCTTCTTCAAGCTCTTCGCGGGTAACGAATTTGAATTTATCGGGGTAAATGGCTTTTATCTTAGCTTCGGTATTTAAGTCTTTCGACATTTCTTCTTTAATCAAACACAATGTTTTGTCTTTAATCGTTTGTTGGTCGTTATTATACAATTTGTAAAGATCTTCTTTTACTAATTCGGGATTAGCTTTTAAACGAAGCATGTGAGCTTGAAGAAATTTTAGGATTGCACCCAATTTGTACATCGATGATTCTTGCGGAGCTTCGGAATAGCTAATTGGCACAGCTCCTAGAACTGGCATACGGTCAATTACTTGATAATTTCCTCCCATCAATAAACTAAAAAACGAATATCGTGCTTGAAGGAAATCGCCTGTAAATACTACATCAGAAAGAATTAGAAATGAGTTTTTATCGCTCATGCGTTTTTTTTGGAAATCACTTTGTGTGATAAATTGTGTTGGAGTTATTGTCCAATATTTTTTTACAGCATCTTGTACCTTTATATTATAATCACTTAATTGATTATCGTCCATCACAACATAGGTTGTTGATTTTAGGAATTGTTGTAAATGTTGAGCTGTGAGTGGGGTGCTGATATCTTCGGCAAAACTTCGAATTGTTGCTAAAGCAATCATCGAAATGAAAAGTACTTTTTTAAGCATAGAAAAAGTGTTTTAGTATCCTAGTTTAATTTTATCTGTTCAATGCCACCCGATTTGATGGTGAATTTTTTGTCAACGCTGTAGCGAACATCTTTTGCTAATACTGGTCGGAAGGTTACATAGTAATTACCTGGTTGAAGATTGTAAGTTTCTCTTAAACTAGAAGTATAATCAAGATTTGCCACAAAATCCCATTTGTTTTTGTTTTGCACATAGATGCCACCGTATCCAGGGCCACTTTTTAACAAAACTACCATTCCAGGTTGTGGAACTTGTAATGTCGTAGTTTGACTTTGTGATATTACCACATCATTTATTTGAATTCGGGGTAAAGTCAAAACTTCTATATCATATTTCCCAATTAAATATTTTTCTAGTCTATCGGCCGTTTGAACATTTAATATTTTTTGAGTTGACTGAGTTTTTACTAAAAACTGTAAACTTGAGTTGTTTGTAGCACCTGGTCGTTTTAGAATTAAAGAGCCTTGTGGCGCTGTAATATCTATAATGTTGTGTTTGCCATGAGTCAATTCAATGTTTTCTTTTACAACAGGAGGTATTGTTTGAATTACCATTCTATATGAAAGCAATGGGTCTAGTACTATTGTATCTGGATTACCTTTGTTGTTTATAGTATGAACATAATTGTATTTCATTAAACCCGAAACTTGATCGTAAAATGTCATAGTAACATCTGTCTCAAGTGGTTTCTTGTTTGAATCGTATATATTAACTTGAGCTGTAGTTGAGTTTATTGCTTGTGCCATTGCAATATTTAGTACATTTTTCAATTGTTTGCCTTCTTTTGCATTGAAAAATCGTCCAACACAACCAAATGCTTTTGCTAAATCGACATCAAGACCGACACCAATAACAAATGGTTTAAGCATTATACCCTTTTGTTGTAACATTGCTGAAACCGCACAAGGATCACCATCGCACGATTCTATTCCATCGGTAATTAACATTATTATATTTCTAACATCCTTGCCGTCTTGAGGGAAATCTTTAATACATTGTTCTAATGACTTTGCAATTGGAGTTGTTCCTTTAGGCTCAGCCCAACGTATTTTTTGACGTATTGCACCAGCATTGCCTGGAGTAAAAGGTACTTCGAGTTTTGTGTCGTTACAATCTTGAGGTGGAAATACACTTTGATGTCCATACAAACGTAAAGCCATTTCAAGATTTGGAACTTTTTCCAAACTATCAATTAATTGAATAAAGATATTACGAGCAGTGGTAATTTTACTTTCTTTATCCCACATGCCATACATACTATTCGAAAAATCGAAAATAAATAATATACGAGTTAATGGTTTCTTAAATGGAGGGGGAGGAGGAAGTCCTACATCAACTTTCTTTGAGTACGATTGCGTTTGAGCATTTCCAATTGTTGAAATTGAAATTACAAAGAGAAAAATCAGTATATGGAGAAATGTTTTTTGCATCAAAAATATTTACTTCAAAAATATAACTTTTTTGGTTAATAGCAAATGTAATAAAATATGGAGATAGTTTCTTCATCAAAAAGAATTTTATTCTTGCTGGTTTCTCTTAATTTAAAGAATTAAAATTAAAGTCGGTGCTTTACCATTGGGTTTTATATCTTTGCAAAAAATAAAAGATAATGCTAGAAGAAGATTTTGACGATTCGGAAATACTTGATGAAATTGAGGAAACGACCACGATTCAGGATAAATACGAACATCACAGAGTAGTTGCAGACAAAGGTCAAGGTCTATTAAGGGTTGATAAGTTTTTAACCAATCATCTCGAAAAGATTTCGCGGAACCGTATTCAGGAAGCTGCCGACGATGGAAATTTATATGCCAATGGAAAACCTGTAAAATCGAACTATAAAGTTAAACCCGACGATGTTATAACCATTGAACTCGATCATCCTAAGCAAGAACTAAAAATCATTGCCCAAGATATTCCTATTAATATAGTGTATGAAGACAATGACCTTTTGGTAATAAATAAAGTTGCTGGAATGGTTGTACATCCTGGTCATGGTAACTATAGCGGTACTTTGGTAAATGCTTTGGCATGGCACATGAAAGATAATCCAATGTTCGATGGTAACGATCCTCGTCCAGGCTTAGTTCATCGTATTGATAAAGATACTTCGGGTTTATTGGTTGTTGCAAAAAACGAATATGCAAAAACGCATTTATCATCTCAATTTTTCCATAAAACATCGCAACGCACGTATGTTGCACTAGCTTGGGGTGTACCACCCGAAGGTGAAGGAACAATAACAGGTTTTATTGGTCGCAATTTACACGATCGCAAATATATGCATGTGTTCGATAGCGAAGAACATGGCAAATGGGCTGTTACACATTATAAAGTTATCGAAGAGTTTGGTTATGTGTCGGTTGTAGAGTGTAAACTTGAAACAGGACGTACACATCAAATACGTGTTCACTTTAAACATATTGGTCATCCATTGTTTAACGATAGCACCTACGGTGGCGATTATATTTTACGTGGAACTACATTTACAAAATATAAACAGTTTGTGCAAAATGCTTTTGCTGTTTGTCCACGACAAGCACTCCATGCTAAAACATTAGGTTTTGTTCATCCTACAACGGGCGAATTTATGCAATTCGATTCTGAAATTCCTACAGATATGCAATCGTTGATTGAAAAATGGCGTGGCTATTTAGGATCAAGAATTGAGGAATAATAGCTGTTTCAAAAGATTTTATCCATAGAGACGCACAATTGTGCGTCTCTATCAAATATGGAAAAATCAATCGATAATTTTACATCCATTTCACATCAGCCCCTTTACGAGCTGGTGTTTTGTAATATTCATATTTAGGATATCCAGCCATTAATGCAGCGTGAATGGTTGACGTTTCATCGAGACCAAGCAATGATTTTAATTGAGGCGAATTTTGTACAGCTAACATAAGGTAACCTGCCCAGCACGAACCTATTCCAAATGATGGGAATAGTAATTCCATGTGCGACGTTGCTATAACAGTATCTTTTACTGCAATTGTATGTATTGTTGGAGCATAGCTTATTATAATGTGAGGAGCATTTCGGCAAATGCGATCGTTACCTTTTTCGAATGATGCAATTATTGCCGAGGTGTTTAAGCGTTGAGCCAATTCGGGGTTTGCAACTGAAATAGCACGCATCCATTGAATAGTTCCTTCGGTTAGCTTTGCTATTAGTTTTGGATCGGAAATGATAATCCATTGATTCATTTGGCGATTTGTGCCTGTTGGTGCATATCTAACAATATCCATAATTTCCTCGAAAATTGCTTTGTCAATTTGTTTCGATTTGTATGCACGAATTGAACGACGATTGCGGAAATATTTGCCCAAATCAGTTGAATCAATTTTTGCAATTCCATCTTCCATTGGTTTTATCATGCCTTCGGCTAAAGTATGGATGAGTGCCGATTCGGGACAAACCGTTTCGCAATGTCCGCAACTAATACAAAATTGCTCCTTTTCTGAATGAATAATCGGAAAATTTGTAGCTAAATCTTTTTCAATAATTGTAGCTGGACATGACTCTTGGCAAATGCCACATTTTTTGCAAGTTTCGTTGTTAATTGTTATAATGCTCATTGTATATGTTTTTAAAATTATTCGACAGATTGAAATGAATTTAATGCGTTCAAATTAGTTATTTTAGTTATTTCCGATTTGTTGATTATATGAAGTGTTGGTTCTGCTTTTTTATTATAAGACAAATATGAAATACTTTCTTTCGATTCCGATTCAATAAAACAAATTATCTCCTTTTGTTTTGTTGTTATTATAACATCCGAGAATTTTGATTCATCCATTGAAATGGCATTATATATTATTTGACCTAATTCCTTGCCAACGAATTCAGCTTTATATGTTTGAGCATTGTACTCAATCAAATTACTACAATAAACATAATATTCTGTTCCCTTTTGTATGTCGACAGAAATATTTCCTTTAAACCCTTTTATCCAAAGATAATTAGGACCTTCATTGGTGATTTTAATGGTTTTTCGCCAGTTATCTCTTACAGTACAAATAATTGAATCTCCTAAACGTAAATCAAAATCTACATATGGACCTTTAAAACAAGCAACATGAATTAATGCACTGTTTGAATCGAGTTTACTTGGTTTAATTTGCGTTTTTTCGCAGGTTAATACGCTGGCTGTCATTCTAAAACAAGTACTTCCAAGTACTGTTGGTGTTTTTATCTCGTTTAGTTTTATTGTATTTCCACCTAATAATGTTGCCTGATTTTTTAAGTCATTTATTACTTCAAAAAAATTGCAATGTGATTTAAAACCATTGTCGGTAAATTTAATAACACCCAAATTGGAGTATTTGCCTTGTACTGAATCTCTTATTCCTAATACACTTATGCTTTGAGCCGATTGGCCAAATATGGAATTTACTCCAATTACGATGAAAACAAAAAATGCACGTAGCTGTTTATTCATTTCTGTCTGTCTATTTCTTTAATTTCTTTGTCGATTCCACGTATGATCGTGGTCGAGCAGCACCTCCGCCAATGTTCGATACAGCTCCTGTAATTTCATTTGAACGTTGCGTTCCATAGCCCATATTGATGTTTTGAGTTTCCGTTTGTAGCGATGCCATAATAATATTTATTTCGTAGCATCGACGGGCTTTAACATAAAGTTTATCATATCCTTTACGAGTAAAAAGTAAGTACGACTTCTCGCTTGGTACAGCAATTTTGTAATTCCCCGATGAATCGGTCATTGAACAAATGTCCAATCCATCAACTTGAACAATAACACTATCGAGTTTATCGCCCAATTCGCTTTCGTAAACTGTTCCACGTATTTGTGTTTGAGCTTTTAAGGTATTAAATCCAAAAAGTAAGCTAATGATTAAGAAAATGAGTTTAGTGTTCATTCTTTTATATAATTGATTTAGGAAATGAGCCAAAGAATTGTTTTACCGAACGGTGAAATTTATGCATTCCTGTAACTGGTTCAGCAATCATAAATATGCAATTGCCATAATAGAATTGTGCTGAACTGTTTTTGCCTAATGCTATAGCTTCGGGAGTATCGCTCATTTGTTGAAGCCAAATATGTGTCATCCTTACTTCAATTGCTTGCTTCACAATTTCAGCCGATTGTGTTTTGGGAGTGAGAATTATTACTCGTTTAATCGATTTAGGGATTTCAAATAGAGAAGAATACACTTTTTCTCCATCAATATCTGTAATAGTTGGATTTACTGCCAAAACCTTATACCCCTTTTCGTGAAGCTGGTCATAAACCATGCGTCCAAACTTCTTCTTGTTTTTCGAAACTCCTATTATGGCATAGGTTTCGTTTTGCGAAAGAAATGAGAAAATTGCATCTAAATTCATATCGTTATTTGATAAATAAATTTAAATACGAAGTTAGCTGTTTTTGGAAATGGAAAAACAAAAGGCGATTGAATTTTACCTTCAATCGCCTTCAATCGTTTATTATAAACAATTATTAGTCCCAAATAAAACCAACATTTATCCGTAGCATATTGTCGTATATGCTTTTACCATAACTTGTTTTTCCTGCTAAATCGTACCAACTGTCACTAACTGATTTATCTCTATTTGTTCCAGTCATAAAATGGTGAGTAACATAATCAAACGATACACCTATATAAAAGGTACTTATACGGAAGTTTGCTCCAAATGTACGACCCGATAATCCATCTAATACATATGCTTCTTGATCTCCATTTTTAAAGTAGCAAGGAGCTATTCCGTAATGATATTGAAAATAACTATCAACGGTCATGTCATTACCTAATTTGTAACGAACAGCTAAACCAATTCTTTGACCTAATTGCGATTGAAAACCTTTATAATGCTTATTTGAACCAGCACCGATATCTAGCCAAGTTGCGTAAGGACCAAACTGAACTGGAAGATCGAGCATATACCATTGTTTTCCTAATTCGAGTCCTCCACCAAAACCAGCTACACCATGATTTTTGTCAGATATTGGTAAACTAATCGAAAATCTGAAATTTCCAGGTTTATTCTCTGACTCAGAACCAGAACTTCTTTTTGCATTTAAAAATGATGAAGTTGCAGTAGTCGAACTTGTTTCGTTACTTGTTGCTACGTCATTATTCGATGCATAGGTTGCACTGCAACCTGCAAGTAAACCGATGATAAGTAATTTTAGTTTCATTATAATAGATTTTAATGTTTATAAATTTCGTTGCGAATATAATAAATTATCTCGCCCAATATATTGCATCCATTAAATATGTTTCATTTTCAATGTAATAGGCTTTTAGTAATCAAACGAAACAGCACAATTCCATTATTTGTGTGTCACTTCAGCCAGCATTTTCCCTTGTTTTATCCTATCGGCCATTCCTATTCCATCGCAAAGATTACCACCAATAATAAGTCCAGGATATTCTTTTTGTAAAATAGCTACACTTTCAAATCGTTCTCCGCTATCAATTCCATATTGAGGAATTGCTTTCATGTTTCGCGAAATGTTTATCATGTCGGGTTCAAAGCTATTGCATTGCATTATTGTGCAAAACTCTTTCGAGAGTATTGATAATAGTTCATTGTCACTTAATGAAACCAAATGTGGTTTCGAACTTCCTCCCATAAACACATTGAACAAAACACCATCTTTCGAACTGCGATTTTCGAATAGAGTTGACATAAATAGAACCCCAAGTAAGTCGCTATTTTCTTTTGTTGGTATAAGCCCACCAAAACCATCGGGAACAAATCCTTTCCAATGATTAAACCCTAGGGCAATTTCTACAACAGGAGCATAATCTAAATTCGCAATTTTTTGCATTAATTGTTTGTCAACTAAAGGCAAAGTTGTTGGTAATGCATAAGCAGGAATTGTGGTAATAATGTGTTTTGCTTCATACTTTTTTATTTCGCCGTTTTGAGTGAATGTAACAAAGAATCCATGTGCATAAGGTTCAATGCTGATGGATTCGCAGCCAAGTTTAAAATTATCTTTCCCAATTTGTTCATACATCGAATTGGTTAGTGATGTTAATCCTCCTTGAGCCGAAAATGTTTTCCTATTTACTCGTTTTTGTAATTCTGTTTTCTTTTCAAGGATTTGCTTTTTAATCGAACCTCCTATTAAACTGCCATACTTTTGTTCCAAATTGTATAGCTTGGGCAATGCATATTTTACAATCAGCTTGTCTGGATTTCCCGAATAAACTCCTTTAACAAATGGATCGATTGCATAATCCAAAAAGCTTTGTCCCATTCTTCGTTTCACAAATTCGGCCAAATTTTCCAAAGGATTTGTTCCACGTTTGCGAAAAGGTTCACCAAGGATTCTGAATTTATCCTTTAATGTGAAAAGTGGCGTTTTTATCGCTGACATCAAACCCATGGGAAGTGCTTGCCAGCTACCATTTTTTAATATATATCGTTTTTTTGCTACATCATTTGCCGTTTCTATTTGGCAGGTTCTAAGTTCATCAAAAAGTTCTATTACCGTTTCATTACCTATTACTCCAGTATTTGGTCCTTCTTCAAAAGTAAATCCTAGTTTCGAAATTGTTTTAATTACACCACCAACTCGGTCATCTTTTTCTAGGACTAAAAACTCGTTATTTTGTTTTTTTAGATAAAATGCCGTTGTTAATCCCGTAAGTCCAGCTCCTATAATTATGGTGTCTTTTTTCTCCATTTCTGATTGTATTTATGCTCCCAAATTTACTAAAATAGGAGATATGAATATGATATTCTTACCGAACAATTTATATGTATTTATATATCAGTATTTTGATGGTTTTTGCCAGCTGTCACCCTGAGCTTGTCGAAGGGTTTGTTATTATTTTTCTATATATTCTTAAATTAAACCAGAAAAACTAATTTGTCGAACAAATCAAATCATTTTATTCCGTTCTTTGCATTCGTAAAAAACGTAGTAAATGAAAAAGTTATTTTTCTCAATTTCAGCATTATTCTTGTTTTCACAATCATTTTGTCAAACAGTAAATAAATATATAATTGTCGATCAGTTTGGTTATTTGCCCGAAGCCGAAAAGGTTGCCGTAATTGCCGATCCTCAAATCGGTTTCAATGCCGACGATGCTTATACTCCTGGACCAGAATTGGAACTTGTAAATGTTTCAACTGGAATATCTGTCTTTAAAGGTATTCCAACGATATGGAATGGGGGCAAAATCGATCATCAATCTGGCGATAAAGGCTGGTGGTTTACTTTTTCATTGGTTAAAGATACAGGAACCTTTTATGTCCTTGATAGATTACATAATACTAAGTCTTATAATTTTCGAATTGCAAATGATGTATATCTCGATGCATTAAGAGCAGCTTGTAAAATGTTTTACTACAATCGTTGTAATTCGCCTAAATTAGAGCAATTTGCTGGCAAGAAATGGGCAGATGGCGTTGATTTTATGGGTAAAAAACAAGATTCTGAATGTCTCGATCTTTATGATTCTACAAATACTGCTAAGGTCAAAGATTTAAGTGGAGGCTGGTGGGATGCTGGTGATCCCAATAAATATATAACCTTCCTTTACGATGTTATTAATCCCATGCTTTCTGCTTTTAATTATTCACCAGGGGTGTTTAAAGACGATTTGCAAATCCCAGAAACTGGTAATGGAGTTCCAGATATTATCGATGAAATAGTCGTTGAATTGAATTGGATGATGAAAATGCAAGAACCTAATGGTGCTGTGCATATTAAAGTGGGCGAAATTCAACCAACGCATATCTATCCTCCAAGTCTTTCAACCCGTTCTCGTTTCTATGGGCCAGTCTGTTCATCTTCAACAATCGTTTTGTCGGGTATATTTGCTCATGCAGCTTTGGTTCTTGAGCCTTTTGGCCTTTTTAACGATATGCGAGTTGAGTTGAAACGCCGTTCTGAATTAGCATGGAAGTGGTATCTTGCTAATCCTAAGTGCGATACTTGCGATAATCAGAAAATTAGAGCTGGCGATGCCGATATGTCTATCGATCGTCAAGAAAAGGCAGCTATAGTTGCTGCAATGTATTTGTATAAATTAACGGGAAATCAAGTATATCACAACTATTTTAAAATGAATGTTCCCAAAAAGAATGTGTTTGCTCCCGATAATGGTAATTTATATTCGACAACACTTAATACTGCTTTGTTAGAATATATCGAACTTCCTAAAGCAGATACTGCTTTTGTCGCAGAATTGACAACTCTTGCAAAAACAAATGTTGCAAGTGTAAAAACACTCTTTGGGTGGAACGATACTTTAAGTCTTTATCGTGCATATACTGCCGATGGGTCATATCATTGGGGTAGTGTAATGCCAATTGCAAGTACCGGAATTATCAATGAATTGGCAATGTATTTTAATCTCGATAATCCGCTCAATAAACAGTTTACAACCAAGGCAACTGGAATCATAAATTTCTTTCATGGAGTAAATCCTTTAAACCTCATGTTTCTTTCAAATATGTATGAAAAAGGTGGCGATAATTGTGTAAATCAAGTTTATCATTTCTGGTTTAAAGATGGTTCACCTTGGGACGATTGTCGCACATCTTTTGGCCCTCCTCCTGGTTTTATTTCTGGTGGTCCTAGTGCACAATATAATCATAAAGATGTTACTCCTCCAACAGGACAGCCTCTGATGAAATCGTATAAGGACTGGAACAAAGGATGGCCCGAAAATTCATGGGAAATTACCGAACCAGCTATTTATTATCAAGCTTTGTATATTCGTTTATTAGCACCTTTTGTACGTTTAAAATAATGGAGTCAGGATTAGTATTAAAGTCAACAGGAAGTTGGTATAAGGTAAAATCAGAAACGGGAAAAACGCTCGATTGTCGTTTAATTGGTAAAATGCGCGAAGATGGTATTCGAAGTACAAACCCAATCGCTGTTGGTGATATTGTCGATTTTGAACTTGAAACCGAAACGCAAGGTATTATAAAGAATATCCACAATCGCAAAAACTATATAATTCGTCGTTCGTCCAATCTATCAAAAGAATCGCATATTGTTGCTGCAAACATCGACAATGCCTTTCTCATGGTTTCGCTTCGAGCTCCCAAAACGCCAACACAATTTATCGATCGTTTCTTAGTTTCTGCCGAAGCTTATCGGATTCCAGTTACAATTGTTTTCAATAAAATCGATTTGTATTCCGAACGTGATTTAGAAATGCTTCAAGAACTTGAAATCCTTTACACTTCAATAGGATACGATTGTATTCGTATTTCGGTAAAAGACGAGATTAATCTTCATTTGATAAAAGAAAAACTCCTCAATCATGTTTCCTTATTCTCAGGCAATTCGGGAGTTGGGAAATCATCGCTTATTAATACCATTGAACCTCATTTAAATATCAAAACGGCCATTGTATCTAAAAGTCATAATAAAGGGACACATACAACCACCTTTGCCGAAATGCATGAGCTTCCTAATGGTGGATATATAGTTGATACCCCTGGACTAAAAGGATTTGGATTACATAAAATGGAACTTGAAGAAATAAGTCATTATTTCCCCGAAATGTTTAATCTTTTAAGTAAATGTGGGTTTCATAACTGTACGCATATTCACGAGCCCGATTGCGAGGTTTTAAAGGCCGTAGAAGATGGACGTGTTCATCCTTTCCGATACGAAAACTATGTAGGAATGCTTGAAGATTGTAAAGAAGATAAATATAGAAGATAATTCGAGAGAATTTCAACCCCGAGGGTTTTTAAAACCCTCGGGGTTTATTTGATAATTAATTTTTTTATTAATATCCCGTTACCTCTTCAACTATTTCGGTGAAATTAACTCCCGAAAAGTCGCCCGACGACATAAACAAAAGGTTTTTGTTTATCCACTCAATCGATTGAATTTCTTTTAAAAGCTCAGCTTGATCGGTAAATACTTTTAATTGTGCATTCCCAAAAGCGTTAAATACTTGTTCAGGATCAACTATCTTTTTGCCATTAATCCTTGCTTTGTTCGGGTTGTAATAAACAAATTTTGTGTCGGCTAAGTCCATTGTTCCATTATATTGCTCAATAAAGCTTTCATCCAAACTGCTCGATGAATGAAGTTCAATACATGCAACCAAGTGGCGTTTGGGGAATTGTTGACGCACGGCTTTTATTGTTGCCGAAAGTTTTGATGGCGAATGTGCAAAATCGAGATAAACATTCACCGAATCGTTTTTGCCCAGTAATTGTAATCGTTTAGATGTTCCCTTAAACGTTAACATGGCATTGTAAAACATTTGTTCTGTTAAGCCCAGCATTCTACATATTTGCAAAGCTCCTGCAACGTTTTGCATGTTATGCTCTCCAAATAAAGTCATTGGAATTCTACCCGAGTCTACTATCAAAAAGTTCTTATTCTCAAATGTTTCGTGTGGATGAGTTAAATAGGGGATTTTCTCTAATTCTTTACTATGCTCTTCTACAAGACGTTTAACCATAATATCGTTGTCGCAGTAAACCAAACTTCCTCCATCTTCAATAGAATCGATGAAACGGCGGAACTGGTCAATATAAATATAAAACGATGGATAAACATTTGCGTGATCCCATGCTATTCCACTAATTAAGCCAATATGAGCTTTGTAGAATTGAAATTTAGGACTAAGTTCAATTGATGAAGAAATGTTCTCATCTCCTTCTATTATAATTAATTGTGCATCATCAGTTAAATGTACCATTGTGTCAAAACCATCTAACTCAGCACCAATAAGGAAGTCTATGTCGTAATTGTTGAAGGTCAATGCATGGATAATCATAGAAGCGATGGTAGTTTTTCCATTGCTACCACCAATAACAACGCGTACTTTGTTTTTGCACTGTTCGTAAAGAAATTCGGGATACGAATAGACTTTAATACCTAGTTCTTGAGCTTTTAATAGTTCAATATTATCAACAGGAACATATTGGCTAAAAATAATAGCATCAAGCTTTTTTGTGATTTTTTCGGCATGCCATTTCTTATCTTTAGGTGCAATACCATTCTGAGATAAACGGGAATAAGCTAAATCTGATATTGTTTCATCGCTACCAGTAATAATCATCCCTTTTTTATGAAGTGCTATCGCAAGATTTTGCACCACACTATTTCCTATTCCTATACAATGTATTCTTTCCATTTTGTAAAGCTTTATGCAAAGATAAGAAATGCGATGCTAATATCTGTGTGAAAAAATCTTTAAATAAGTGGCAATAAAATATTCAATTTAAATTAATTTATATCTTTCAGAATTACAATATGTAATGATAATTTATTGGAATAAATACTTTAAGAAAATAAATATTGTTTTACCTTAAATATTTTGCATTTTAACTCTTTTTGATATTGAAAGATACTCATGAAAAGAAAATAGACAAATGATTTTATGTTTGAAAAAAATAAAGATGATTATTAATGCTTTATATCTTTTAAGATGAGAAGGTTATTTGTTTTGTTTTAAATGAAAGCATTAAATAAAATAATGTTTATTTTAGTGTAAAACGTAATGTAGCTCCTGCATAATAACTTTGTTTGTTGTAGTAATTAAAATCGGGGCTAATATGAAGTGAAAGATTATCGCTCATGTCATAATCGAATAAATAAGCATCAACACATGCGTCAACAATATTTAAAGCATACCATACTGCAATACAAATTCTATATAAGTCTCTGTTTTTTCTATAATAGTTTCTACCTTCTTGAATCTGTAATGTATTTAATGGTTTGCCATTTATCTTTAAAGTCGCGGTATCATTTTTTATTTTTATAATGCTATCGTATGCATTCTTGTATGTTTGATACTTCTTGTTATAGTAATTGTTTAAGTAAATTCCTCCAGCAAAACCAGCATAAATAATAGGGACTTTCCAATATTTTTTATTGAAGACCTGACCAGCTCCTGGAACAGCTGCCGATAGGTAAGTAGCAAGCTTTGGTGAATGTTTCCTCTTTACAACAACGCTCTGTTCTTCATTGTTTTGGTCTGTGTAGATTGAATCAGTTGTTGAGGTTTGAGTTTGAGCTTTAATTTGGCTAATACTGATTACCGAGAATGCAAATGCAACTAAATATTTTTTCGAAATAAACATCATTATGTAAGCCAATTTTAAAAGTTGTGCAAATGTATATGAATTTGCTTAAAAAGAAAAGGCTATCAAATTTTGATAGCCTTCTGAATGATTTATGCTTGTAGTTTTTCTAAAACTCCAATGAGTCTTTCAAACTCTTCTTCGTTATTAAATGGTATCACTATTTCACCTTTACCAACTTCGTTTTTCTTCAGTTTTACATTTGAATTGAAAACAGTTACTAATTGGTTTTTCAACGATTCATATTCTGCTGGAAATCCATTTGAACTCTTAGGTTTTGATGTTTTTATTGTGCCAGTTACGTTTGCTAATTCTTGTTGTAATACTTTAGATAATTCTTCTGCTTTTCTAACAGTCAAATCGTTAGCTATTATTTCTGTGTATAGTTTGTTTTGCAATTCAAAGTCGCTTATTCCACTTAATATTTTAGCATGTCCAATGCTAATTTCTCTATTGATTATACCAGCTTGCATCTCCGATGGAAGTTTTAGCAATCGCATAAAGTTTGTAATCGTGGTGCGTGGTTTGCTTACCTTTTCGCTTAGTTGTTCTTGTGTTAATGAACACTCATCAATCAAACGTTGGTAGCTTATTGCAATTTCTATAGCATCTAAGTCTTCACGTTGAACGTTTTCAATCAAAGAATGGAGTAAAACATCCTCATCATTAGTCTTTCTAATATAAGCAGGAATAGAAGTTAATCCTGCCATTTTCGATGCTCTCCATCTACGTTCACCAGAAATAATCTGATATTTATTTTCAGATATTTCACGAATCGTAATAGGCTGAATGAGACCGTTTTGTTTTATGTTATTTGATAGTTCAATTAAAGCTTCTTCGTCGAATCGGGTACGGGGTTGATTTGGGTTTGCTTCAATAAATCTTATCTCAATTTCATCAATTCCTGATTTAACATGTTTTGTAATTGAACTAGAATAATCAGATGAATCCATCAATGCTGAAAGACCTTTTCCGAGTACACTTTTCTTTGGAGTTGTCATATTGTATATGTTGAATTAATTGTGTATGTGAGATTGTCTAATTTATTCTTTTTCAGTAGGTAAGTTGTTTTTTAACAAAACTTCTTTTGCCAAGTGTAAATGACTTTGCGATCCTTTTGAATCAGCATCATACAATAGAACTGGAATTCCATGACTTGGTGCTTCACTCAATGTAACATTTCGTTGAATTATGGTTTTAAATACCATTGTATCAAAATGTTGACGAACTTCTTCTACAACTTGATTAGCCAATTTTAAACGATTATCGTACATCGTTAATACAAAACCTTCGATTTCAAGATCATCATTAAATTTCATTTGAACAATTTTTATAGTGTTCAATAATTTACTGATACCCTCAAGTGCAAAAAATTCACATTGAACTGGTATAATAACAGAATCAGCTGCTGTTAAGGCATTTACTGTTAATAAACCTAAAGATGGAGTACAATCTATTAAAATGAAATCGTAGTTTACTTTTACTTTCGAAAGTGTCTTTTTTAATGTTTTCTCTCTTTCGCTTCTGTTAAGTAATTGAATTTCTGCTCCTACTAGATCTATACTACTAGGTATTATATGTAAATTGTCTACTTGTGTTTGTAAAATTGCTTTTTCAGTACTTTCACCTTCAACTAAACAATGATATAAACTTACTCTTTGTTCATCTGGAGGATAACCAAGTCCCGATGAGCTGTTTGCTTGAGGATCAGCGTCTACAAGTAGTACTTTGTATCCTAATACAGCTAAACTTGCCGATAAATTAATTGAAGTTGTTGTCTTTCCAACTCCACCTTTTTGGTTCGCTAATGCAATAATTTTTCCCATTCTTATGGTTTTATGTCTATCATTTATTTCAATTTTCAAAAGTATAGACAAAAAAACAATTTTTATTCCTTTCTCTAAACTACAATATTAACCAAGTGTGTTAATAAAATGTTAATCCAAATCGCAAAGCATACAAGTACAGGTCGATACGGAATAAATAGTGTTGATAAAAAAACAAAATGAACCACTTTTTATTCGAAATAAGCTTTCAAATTAGCTATGATAATATGCTAAATGATTGACATCTTGCTAAATAAGTTTTAATTTCTTATTTTTGCGAAGAAATTTATAGTTCAATGTCATTAGATTCAATTGTTGAAATAGTTAATGCTTCGGTGTCACACGCTGATCATGTGGTACTTACCAATGTTAATTTCTCTTTGAAAAAGGGAGAGTTAGTTTATTTGGTGGGTAGAACTGCATCAGGTAAATCGAGTCTTATTAAAACAATGTATGGCGAGCTTCCTTTCGATGGTGAATCTGGAGTTGTTGCCGGATTTGATCTTAAAGCTCTAAAAAACAGTAAAATACCGTATTTGCGTAGAAAAATAGGCATTGTTTTTCAAGATTTTCAATTATTAACCGATCGTTCTGTGCATGAAAATTTGTTGTTTGTACTTAAAGCAACAGGTTGGACTAATAAAGTTGAAATTGCTGAACGCATTCACGATGTTCTTGAAAAAGTTGATATGCTTTCGAAAGAGTTTAAAATGCCTTATAATCTTTCGGGTGGTGAACAACAACGTGTGGTTATTGCGCGTGCAATGCTTAATGATCCAGAGTTACTTTTGGCTGATGAACCTACGGGAAACCTTGATCCTGAGTCAACTGAGGATATAATGAAGCTTTTAATTAAGATTAGTCAAACAGGACGTGCAGTTTTGATGGCTACACATAATCATACATTACTTAAGAAATATCCATCACGCACTTTAAAGTGTGAAGGTGGTAAGCTTATTGAGATCAAAGAAAGCGATCAAATAATTGATTTCTACCAGTTAATGAATGATTATGGAGATGAAGAAGAAACGATTAAATTGTTTTAATTATTTCTTAATAAATATTAAAGTTGCTTAATAAATAAGGTTTTTAGTTAAAAATATAGTTCGAATTAAATACATATTTTTACCTTTGCATCCGTTATTATAAATGAATTCCTTAAAAATTCAAGAATGAAAGTATTAGTACGCTCGCTTTTTATCACCTTTGCATTGATTATAACAATGCAAGCAAAGGCTGTTATACCACAGTCTGATGATTCGCTGGCGACTATAAATCAAAAGCAAGATAGCGTAAACTTTATTGCTAATTTAATGGGATTGCGCGATTTATGGTGGGTTCAGAAGGCTGCATCTAATAAATATCTTGTACGTCCTCCTGCAAATAGAGATATAAATTTCATTCCCGAATTTCCAGAAGAAGAATATATTAAACGCGTTAAAAATATAAATTCGGTAATAAAACTTTCTTATAATGATCAAGTTCGTGGTATTATAAACTTGTACACAAATAGGAAAAGAGATTTATCTGAGTTTATGCTTGGTTTCTCTGAGTATTATTTTCCAATATTTGAACAAATATTCGATAAAGAAGGTGTTCCTCAAGAATTAAAGTATTTAGCACTTATCGAGTCGGCTTTAAATCCTCGTGCTACCTCGAAAGCTGGAGCAGTTGGCTTATGGCAATTTATGTATTCGACTGGACGTATGTATGGATTAAAAATCAATTCATTTGTTGATGAACGTCGTGATCCTATTAAAGCTACTGTTGCTGCAGCACGTTTCTTAAAGGATTTGCATAATATGTTTAACGATTGGAATTTAGCATTGGCTGCCTATAACTGCGGACCTGGTAATGTTAAAAAAGCAATTAAGAGAGCAAATGGTAAAACAGATTTTTGGGATATTTACCAATTTTTACCTCTTGAAACTCGTGGTTATGTTCCTGCATATATAGCAGCAACGTATTTAATGAATTATAACGAAAAGCATAATTTATATCCTCGCGAAATAAAAATCCCTACAACGGTTGATACCATTATGGTAAAACAACGTTTGCATCTTCAACAAGTAGCTGAGGTTTTACATATTCCGTTAGAAATGCTTGAGGATATGAATCCTCAATACAGAATTAATGTAATTCCTTACGAAGAGGGTAGCAATCCTTTGTTTTTACCAGGTGAGTTTGGTGAAAAATTCGTAGAAAAGCAAGATTCAATTTATGCATATAAAGATTCAATCTTCTTCGATCCTGAATATTTAAGACGACAGCCAGCTCGGTATGCATATAAGGAAAATCAGTCTAAAGCTGAAACGAGTTCCAAACGAGGGAAGCATTCCACATCATCATCTTCGAATGGAAAAACGACAACTTATGTTGTGAAAAAAGGTGATAGTTTTGGTAAAATTGCAAGCAAATATGGAATTACCGTTCAAGATATCAGAGATTGGAATCATTTGAAAAGCAATACAGCCATGCTTGGACAGAAGTTGATTGTTTCAAAACACGAAGAATCGTTATCTGATGAAAGTGCAAATGCTGATACTGTGAAACATGTTACACATAAGGAAACTGAACAAGGTTCTAAAAAAGACAAACAAAAACAAAAGATAGATAAAGAAGAATCAAAAGAAACTGATGCTGTAGCTGAAAAATCTGATTCAAAGAAAGATTCAAAAAAAGGTTCGAAAGAAACAAAAGAATCAACCAAATCTGATAAATCAGAAAAAGATAGTAAAGTAGCAGATAAGTCTTCAAAATCGAAAGATAGTAATGAGTCGACTGAAGAATCGAAGAAAGAAGCTTCTTCTAAAAAACAATCGAGCGATTCAAAAGGTAATATCGTTTTATATCAGGTAAAAGCTGGTGATACATTATGGACAATTGCTCAAAAATATCCAGGAGTTACTGAAAGTGAAATCGTTAAGTTAAACGGATTAAAAAATGCCAATTCAATTATGAAAGGCATGAAACTAAAAATAAAAGTAAAAAGCTAAATATTTGAAAGGGGAACATTAATTCCCCTTTCAGCTTTTTTACAATAGGCTTTCTTATTTTCATTACTATTTTGTTAGACATTTTACGATGAAGAAAACCATTAAAATCACAGCCCTCGTTTTTATTACAGCCATTATTCTTTTTATTGCATCGTTGTTTGTTTTTAGCAAATTCTATGGCGATAAAATATCTCAAATTGTTATTACCGAATTAAATAAACGACTCAATGTAAAAGTTGCTGTTGGTAGTATCGACTTTTCGGTGTTTAAGCATTTCCCATACGCTTCAGTTAGTTTAAATGATGTTGTAGTATATTCATCCGAAACATTCAATAAAAAGGAGTTTTCTGATAATCCCGATATCTTTCTTCAAGCAAAACATTTGTCCTTGCAGTTTAATATTATGGATTTGATTAGAAAGAAGTACGCAATTAGTAAAATATATCTTACCGATTCCAAACTAAGCGTTTTTATAGATAAACACGGTAAAAATAACTTCCAAATTTTAAAAGCTGACACATCTAAAACACCTTCCAAAGTTTCAATAGATTTGAAAAAGGTGCAGGCTGATAATTGTGACTATCGTTATATCGACAATCAAAGTACATTTAACTGTAATGGATTTATTCAATCTATTTTCCTAAAAGGCCGATTTGCTTCAAATGATTTTGAGTTAGAAACAAAACTAAAAGGAATTAGCAAACAAATAGTGGTTGATAATAATCATTTCCCATCAAACATCTCAATCGATTTAGAAAGTTCTGTTCATGTCCTCGATAGTACGTACACAATTAACTCTTGCGATTTAGTTTTAAATGATATCGAAACTAAAGTTGCAGGTCGCATTCAAAAGAAAAAGGTATATCATATCGATTTAAATACTCAAGTTAATTATATCCAACTTTCGGAATTAGAAAAATATTTCCCCGAAACGCTTAAACAAAAACTAAAACCATGGAATCCCGAAGGTGAATTGAAATTGGATATTAGTTCAAAAGGACCTATTTCTGATGTAGAATTACCATCATTGAAAATGATTTTTGAACTTGCAAATGGAAGTTTTAGTTATAAAAATCATCAGAGCAAGCTCGATTGTAAAGGTATTTTTCTATCTAAAAATTTATTCAATCGAAGTACTTATAGCTTATCTATTGATACAGTCGATTTAAAATATAATAAGAGTGAATATGTTGGACGAATTGCTCTTTTCGATTTCACAAATCCACATCTTACTACCAATGGTAGAATTCAATTAAATCTTGAAGATTTATATGATTTTACAGAAAATAAGGAAACAGTTTCAAAAGGATTACTTACTGGGACGATAAATCTACAAACAAATTTGAATGACATTGATTCTGTTGATGAACATCTTTTTGAAAAGTTACATTTGAATACTAATCTTGAATTGTCAGATGGGTACTTTTTATATAAGCCTAATCGTTATTCGGAAGTTAATAATTTAAAAGCTTCGATTAAAACAAATGACGATACTTATTTATTAGATACTTGTTCGTTCGATTATTTCGACTCAAAGATTATGCTTAAAGGAAAGCTATCTAATGTTTTAAAGTTTGCTTTGGGTAATAACCAAATCTTGAATGGAGAACTGTCTGTAAAAACAAATTGCATTGATTACAATAAAATAATGAAAGATGCCAGTTCAGATTCAAGTTCTGTTATCTTACCTTTATTATATAATGTAAAAGTAACGTTTGAAACTGAATGTTTAAAATATCAAAAGGTATACGTACAAAGCCTCAAAGGACAATTGCTTTATAATGCTGATGGAATTGCGCTTGAAAATATGTCGATGTTTGCCTTCGATGGACGAATTGCAGGAAATGTATATCTAGCACAAATGAAAAATAAAGGTTTTGAGCTAAAATCAAAACTTACTACAAGCAATATTCATGTCGATAAAGTCTTCACAGCTCTCAATAATTTTAATCAGAAAACACTTATTGATAAGAATTTTAAAGGATTAATTAATAGTGAAATCACCTTTACGACAGAATTAAATAAGGATTTTTCGGTTCGCACAAAATCGCTGTTGCTTGAATGTTCTGCAACAATTTTGAATGGACGACTCATGAACTTTGAGCCAATGAAAAAACTATCGAAGTTTGTTGATGTAAATGAACTTGATGATGTGAGTTTCTCTACATTGAAGAATAATTTTACGATTAAAGATGAACGAATTTCTATTCCTCAAATGGATATAAAATCGTCGGCATTGAGTTTGCAAATGTCGGGTACACACTCTTTTTCTGGAAATTTTGAGTATAATATCCAATTATATCTAAATGAATTATTGGCAAATAAGCATCGGAACAAACATCCTGACGAATATTTTGGTGAAATTGTTGATGAACAAGCTAAACAAACTCGTTTGCCCATTAAAATTATAGGTACACCAACCGATATGAAAATAAGCTATGATACTAAAACGGCAAAAGAAAACGTTAAAGAGGGGCTTAAAAAAGAAAGAAGTGAACTTTCTCGAATTTTTAAAGAAGAATTTGGTTCAAAGAAAAAGGATAGTACATCGGTGAAAAAAACTATAATTAAAAAAGAAGAAGACAAACAAAAGTTTGAAATTGAATTTGAATAAGCATGAGCTTGTATAATCAACGTCAAAAATGGAAATTATACTTACTTGTAGCAGGTGTTGCTATGTGTTTAGTTTCGCTTTTTTTTCTCAATATCCTTATTAAAAGGGTTCAAAATGAGGAAAGAAAAAGCGTGCTATTATGGGCAGAAGCAATTCAAAAAAAATCATCGCTAGTTGAATATACCAAAGAACTTTTCGATAAGCTTAAAATCGATGAACGCGAGAAAGTTGAACTTTGGTCCGATGCAATGCACCGACTCCTTCAAAGCGACAATTCAAGCGATTTGACGATACTTGTAAAGATAATATCAAGCAATAAAAATATTCCTATAATTCTTACCAATGACAAAGAGGTAGTTATTTCTTCCATAAATCTCGAAAAACCTGTAAAACAAGGAGAAAAAATTCCCGATTCTGTTAAACGAGAATTTCAAAAATATCCGCCCATAAAAATCATCTTTAATAATAAGCTACT
>Ga0302296_1000787_pt1 | contig 24875 bp, 19 predicted proteins | sample III_Fen_N3_1_FD_194546 | JGI IMG/M metagenome (GOLD analysis project Ga0302296, IMG submission 194546) | Peat permafrost microbial communities from Stordalen Mire near Abisko, Sweden - III_Fen_N3_1 | ecosystem: Environmental > Terrestrial > Soil > Wetlands > Permafrost | place: Sweden: Abisko...
CAAAATCTTCAGTATCAGAAAAAACTGGCCATTCCCGATGTTGGCCTTTTTACTTCGTACGACCAGCATGGCGGGGTTTTTAACCACGAGTTCAATGCAGGTTTTAACATCAGCCTGCCATTTTTCAACCGAAACCAGGGGAACATCAAGGCCAGCCAATTCCGCCTCAGTGAAAGCGAATATAAATTGAAAGCGATGAATATGGAAATCACAAACAGCCTGCAAAACTATTATTCGTTTTATAACCAGACGGTTTCAGAATACCAGAAAGCCTCCAAACTGTATAACCAGGATTTCGAAATCACGATCAAGGGAATGACCGATAACTTCCAGAAACGAAATGTATCGATCATCGAATTTGTTGACTTTTTTGAAGCTTACAACGATGCTTTAACCGAGTTGTCGAAGGTAAAAACGCAGCTTGTTTTATCTGCCGAACAATTGAATATGCTGATCGGAAAAGATCTTTACTAGAGTTTGCGTCGACGAATGATTGACGCCTCGTCATGCTGAACTTGTTTCAGCATCTCTCAATTGATGGGACCCCGAAACAAGTTCAGGGTGACTTGACTTAGACAATTTGATTTGAAAATGGCACTTATTATATATCAGACAATTAATAAAAAAGTATCAAAATAAAATGAAGATTTACAAAGTATTACCCATTGGCCTTTTCCTTTTTGGATGCCTCTTTTTCAATTCAGGATGCAACACCAAAAAAAGTGAGAAAACGGAGACTGCTTTTTCGATGAGCGACACCATGATGACCCGCTGCAAATTTCAAAAGGTTCAGTACGAGGATGTTAAAAACGAGATCAAACTGTTCGGAAAAATTGCCACCGACAACAACAAAACGGCCCAGGTTTACCCGATTGTTACCGGTGTAGTGAAATCAATTAATGTTGAACTGGGCGACTACGTGAAACAGGGACAGGTTTTGGCCAGCATTCAGAGCCGCGAAGTGGCCTCTTTCCAGAAAGAGAAATCGGACGCACAAAGCGATCTGGCCATTGCTGAGAAAGACCTCCAGGTTGCCCAGGACATGTTTGCCGGAAAATTGAATTCGGAAAAGGATGTGATTGCTGCCGAAAAGGAAGTGGAAAAAGCCAAAACCGAGTTGAGCCGCATCAATGAAATTTACAGCATTTACCGCCTGAAGGGAGGCTCAATCTACAATGTTACCGCGCCAATCAGCGGATTTGTGATTACCAAAAAGATCAATCAGGACGAGCAATTGCCTGAAAACATTTCGGAACCACTTTTCTCGATTGCTGATATTAAGGAAGTTTGGGTGCTGGCCAATGTTACCGAAGACGAAATCGCACAAATACAGGTAGGTTACGATGCCAGGGTAAAAACTTTTGCCTTTCCGGATGTGGTTTATCAGGGAAAAATCGATAAGATCTTCAACGTCATCGACCCGGATACCAAATCCATGAAAGCACGGATCAAAGTTCCGAACGAGGACCTGAAATTGAAGCCGGAGATGAATTGTACCGTGGCTGTTCATTTTTCGGAAAATAAGAAAATGGCTACCGTTCCATCCTCAGCCATCATTTTCGACAAGAGTAAATTCTGGGTCATGGTATATAAAGACAAAAACCACATTGAAACCCGCAAGGTTGACGTTTATCGCCAACTCGACGAGGTGACTTATATTCAGAGCGGTCTGACTGAAAATGAGACAGTTATTTCGAAAAACGGGTTATTGATTTACGACGCATTAAACGATTAAGATAAACGATGAACAATTTTATCAAAAATATTATCGGGTTTTCCCTGAAAAACAAGTTTTTCACCTTCTTCTGGGTGGGCTTGATCGTTGTGGCTGGCATAGTTAGCTTTGTTAAAATACCCATCGAAGCTTTTCCTGACGTGACCAATACGCAAATCATCATTATCACCCAATGGGAAGGCATGAGCGCCGAGGAAGTTGAACGGTTTGTCACCACACCCATCGAAATTGCCATGAACAGTGTGCAGCGGAAAACCAATGTGCGTAGCATTACCATGTTTGGCCTAAGTTCGATCAAAATTATTTTCGACGACGATGTGGATGATTTCTTTGCCCGCCAGCAAGTGAGTAATCAATTGCGAAATGTTATCCTTCCCGATGGCGTTGAACCTGAAATTCAGCCACCTTATGGGCCAACCGGTGAAATTTTCAGATATGTTCTGAAAAGTGACTCTCGCGATACCCGCGATTTGCTTACCATTCAAAACTGGGTCATCGACCGCGAATTACGGCGTGTGCCGGGTGTTGCCGATATCAATGCCTTCGGTGGACAAGAAAAAATCTACGAAGTTTCGGCCGATCCGGTCAAGTTGCAGCAATACAACCTGACGCCGTTGAAATTGTACGATGCAGTCAGCAAGTCGAACCTGAATGTGGGCGGAGATGTGATAGAAAAGAATGGTCAGGCTTACGTGGTCAGAGGGCTGGGATTGATTGACAGCGAAAAAGATATTGAAAATACGATCGTTGATATTTTTAACGGTAATCCGATTCTGGTGAAAAATGTGGCAACTGTTCGGGAATCAAGTGCACCAAGGGTTGGACAGGTTGGTTTAAACAACAACGACGATGTGGTTGAAGGCATTATTGTGATGCGAAAGGGTGAAAATCCGAGCGAAGTATTGGCCAGCGTGAAGGCCAAGATTGCGGAGTTGAACTCCTCAATTTTACCTGCCGACGTAAAAATGGAAACATTTTACGACCGCGATAATCTGATGTCGTATTGCACCGATACGGTCATGCACAACCTGTTGGAAGGAATTATCCTGGTAACCTGCATTGTGCTTTTATTCATGGCCGACTGGCGAACCACCTTTATCGTGGCCATCATCATTCCACTGGCTTTGTTATTTGCTTTTCTGATGCTCAAACTGAAAGGAATGAGCGCCAATTTACTATCACTGGGCGCAGTCGATTTTGGTATCATCATCGACGGGGCGGTAGTCATGGTGGAAGGAATTTTTGTTGCCCTCGACCATGAAGCCCGGAAGCGGGGCATGGAAAAGTTTAACAAGCTGGCTAAAATGGGCTTGATTAAGAACACCGGCGTACAGATGGGAAAAGCCATTTTCTTTTCCAAACTGATTATTATATCGGCATTGCTGCCAATTTTCTCTTTTGAAAAGGTTGAAGGTAAAATGTTCTCGCCATTGGCCTGGACACTCGGTTTCGCGCTGCTTGGAGCCTTGATTTTCACCTTGACCCTGGTGCCGGTACTGAATTCAATTTTACTGAATAAAAATGTCAGGGAAAAAGATAACTTCTTTACGCGGAATGTGAAAGAGATTGTTGGAAAGGCTTTTAGCTGGACTTTTGCCCGAAAAAAACTGACTTTGCTGGTGGCAACCATCTGTTTTGTACTCACCATGGTTTCAACCAAATGGCTGGGTACTGAATTTCTTCCGCAGTTAAACGAAGGCGCTCTTTGGGTGGAAGCAAAACTGCCGATGAGCTATTCGCTGCCAAAAACAGTCGAAATGTGCAGCACCTTGAGAAAAGAACTCATGACATTTCCTGAAGTGAATGGGGTTTTATCGCAAACCGGCCGCAGCAACGATGGAACTGACCCCAGTGGGTTTTATTACATTCAAATGCAGGTTAACCTGAAACCCAAAAACGAATGGACACGAAAAATTTCTTCCGAAGAACTGGTTGACGAAATGGATAGCCGGCTGAAAAATTATCAGGGCATCGTTTATAATTATTCGCAACCCATCGTCGATAATGTGGAAGAAGCGGTGGCTGGGATGAATTGTGCCAATGCCGTTAAAATATATGGCGATAATTTGGATACTCTTGATCGGTACGCCAACAAGGTGGTTGAGCAGATTCAGGATGTTCCGGGAATAAAAGATGTCGGAGTTCTTCGGAATATTGGTCAGCCCGAAATAAGCGTGACACTTGATGAAGAAAAAATGGCCATTTTCGGAGTCACCAAATCAGAAGCTCAGGCAGTTATCGAAATGGCCATTGGTGGAAAAACGGCAACTCAGAAATTCGAAGGTGAACGAAGGTTTGACATTCGCATCCGCTACGACAAAGAATTCAGAAAGGGCGAAAACGACATTATGATGCTCATGATTCCTACCATCACCGGCGGCACGATTCCTTTAAAAGAAATTGCTACAATCAGGCAAGACACAGGTCCGGCCTTTATCTACCGCGACAATACCAAACGGTTTATCGGAGTTAAATTCTCGGTTCGGGATCGCGATTTGGGAAGCACCATCGCCGATGCACAGAAAAAAGTGAACAGCAAAGTTAAACTTCCAGCCGGATATCAGACTGGTTGGACCGGCGAATTCGAAAACCAGGTAAGAGCCAGCAAACGCCTGACTCAGGTGGTTCCGATAAGCTTAATCCTGATATTCATCCTGCTCTTTATCATGTTCAACAATGTGAAAGATGCCGGTTATGTTTTAATCAACGTTCCTTTTGCCATGATTGGTGGAATATTGGCGCTCCATCTGACGGGAATGAACTTTGGAATTTCCGCTGGAGTTGGGTTTATCGCCCTGTTCGGTATTTGCGTTCAGAACGGAGTTATCCTGATTTCCGAATTTCACAAGCAGGCCAAAACGCTCGACGACCTGAACCAGGCCATCATCAATGCGGTGAAAGTCAGAACGCGACCGGTTGTGATGACGGCCATGATGGCTGCTATCGGTCTGATGCCTGCTGCCATGAGCCACGGAATTGGTTCCGAAAGTCAGAAACCGCTGGCAATCGTAATCATCGGCGGGTTAGTTACTGCAACTGTCTTTATTTTGCTGGTTTTCCCGATTATTTACCACAAGGCTTTGCGCATTCGTGAATCGAAAAAACGGATAAAAGCCTGATTTTAAGAATGATGATATAATTTTGAAATCCGATATTGAAAAAGGCTGTCCCAGTTCATTTTGTGGCGGCCTTTTCTATTTGGAAAACGGTTCGGCTGACTCTCTTTTGCCACTGGCGATTATTGGTTAAGCGAACGGGTGCGGAGATTTTAAATCTCCGTTTTTATTGATTATTAAGTGATTGCAAATCACTTAATCCGAAATGCTTCTGTTTATACGCTGTCACGACTTTTCAGCGTCGATAGACCTGAAAACATAGCCGATATTCAAATTTTTCAATGCCTGTGGTTTGAACCCCATACAAATACGAAAAAATAAAGCAAATTTGTAAAGAGAACCGGAGAGGTAAGAACTATCGGAGAACATGGCGATTCCTAAAACTCAGTGTATGGCTAAAAGTAATTTTGAACGATTGATTCAACTGGCTGATGAAGTATTTGCCGTTAAAAGTGATCCTAATCAGCTTGATGTGAATCCGAAAGTGCTGGAGCGGTTACAAAGGCTTCATCCAGCCACCGTTTCTGCTTTTGAGGATGAGAATGGTCCGGTAGCATGGATTTTGTTGATACCGACCACGCTTGATTTGATGAACCGATTTCTTGGAGGTGAAATTTCTGAAAAGGAATTGTTCGACCTGACGCCATTGGATATTAATTATGAGGCTGTGTACCTCTGTTCGGCGTTGGTTTTGGAAGAATACCGACGAAAAGGAATTACCAAACAACTTGCTTTGAATGCCATCGAAAACATGCAAAAAGACAATCCGTTAAAAGCCGCATTCGTTTGGGCTTTTAGCCCCGAAGGCGATTTGTCTGCTGAAACAATTGCACGAATGGCTTCGTTGCCCTTGTACAAACGGCTGAAATAAATCAGACCACCAGCTTTTTGAATTACGAATAAAACGTTTATTATCAAGAATATATGAAAAAGTCAGGTTAATGACAGGTCAATGTCGGGCTAAATACAGCTCTATTTCGTGGATTGTTTTTTAGTGAATATATAATCTTGCTCAAAATTTCAAGGAATGATGAATCAACCAGAATTAGGTAAAAAAATTGCTGAACTTCGGAAAGCAAAAGGTTTTACACAGGAAGAGCTTGTCGAGAAATGTAACTTAAGTGTGAGAACCCTTCAGCGGATCGAATCCGGAGAAGTTGCACCCAGAAGTTACACCCTAAAGCTAATATTTACCGCTTTGGATTCTGACATTCATGAAGCATCCAAAAATATTACCGGCAGGTTCGCTGAACCTCGGTTTAATGTATCCGTTTGGCCCGGGCAATTTTATAGATATGTACTTGATTTATTTAACTTTAAAACAAATCCAATGAAAAAGATTACAATTTTAGCGGTGACATTCTCGGTTATATTCCTCGGAACATTTGTTTTATGTTCCGAGAGCAAAGCTCAAAAGGCTGAAAAAGCAATTAAAGCTATTGAGGCGCAACAAGCAAAGAGTAATATTTGGGCCAATGAAGGGAAAACTGATTCATTAATGACTTTGTATAGGAGCGATGCCAAAGTTTTACCATATTGTGAAAACAAAGCTGAAATTCGGGTAATGACTGCCGATGCTTTTACCAAAGAGTTCAAATTAATTGATTTTCATACCACTTCGATCAGCATTGCTGACTCCATTGCCGTACAAAAATATGAGGATACCTTCAGTTTGCAGGGAGCCACCTACAATCAAAAAGGGATGACAGAATGGAGACTTACCAAAGGCAAATGGCTGATTGTAAATGACATTTTTATGAATTATTGATTTATTTTTTCCTGATCGGATGAACTCAAGTCATCCGATCAGTTGCATTTCAGGAGAAAGCGGTCTTTCTAATGTTTGGATAAAGGGCAAAGTCAGGTTCACCATACCTTGCTGAATTAACATTTTTAGCTAGTTTTGTCATACTTTTAAAGCCTAAACCAAACTAAAATGAAAAAGATACTTAGTTCTGTCCTATTGTTATTTACCCTTGGATCTTTATGTTTTGGACAAGTGAATCCGCCTGTTGCTGATTGTAATAAGGATGTAAAAGATCATCGCGGAAAGATGAAACCGTGGAAAAAGGGCGCCAGTGAAACGGGTAAATACCGGAATGTATTCCTCGACGCCGGTTACAATCAGGCCGACATTGACGCCAAACTCGCCAAAGCTTATCATGATGTTTTTGAAGGACCAGACCGGGTGTATTTCGAGGTGGGCGATTCGATGGGGTATGTTTCCGACCTCAAAAACCACGATTGCCGCACCGAAGGGCTTTCTTATGGCCTGATGGTTGCCGTTCAGCTTAATAAAAAAGATGTATTCGACAGGCTGTGGCGCTGGACTCAAAAATACATGCAAAATCAGGGAGGTCCGCACGATGCCTATTTTGCATGGAGTGTCAATAATAAAACCTTCAAACGCAATTCAAACGGATCAGCTTCCGATGGTGAATTGTATTTCATAACCGATCTTCTTTTTGCCTCCAATCGTTGGGGCAATGACACCGGAATAAATTACTACAAAGAAGCGCGCAGAATCCTGGATGCTATGTGGAGCAAAGATGGCACCGGGGGCGTTACCAATTTGATCAACACCGAACACAAGCAAATTACCTTTGTGCCCGATAAAGGTGGCTACAATTGGACCGATCCGTCGTACCATCTGCCGGCCTTTTTCGAAGTTTGGGCCGAATATGCCAAAGATGGGCACGAACAGTTTTACCGCGATTGTGCCGATACTTCGCGGGTTTATCTGCACAGGGCCTGTATTTCCAAAACCGGTTTGAATTCCGATTATACCGAATTTAGTGGTACGCCAAGAGGTTTCGGACGGACTCCTTCGAACTTTCGTTACGATTCGTGGCGCGTCCCTATGAACATTGCCATGGACTATTCGTGGTATGGGAAAGACCAAAAATGGCAACAGGATTATGGCCGCCGCATTCAAAATTTCCTTTTCTGCCGCGGTATCGATACGTTCGAAGACCAGTTTAACATCGACGGTACATTACCTCAACCCGACAAAATCCTTCAAGCCGGTGGATTCAAGAAACTTCGCCATTCCCTTGGATTGGTGGCTACTTCAGGTGCTTCGTCCCTGATGGGAACCCAGGCCAAAAGCTGGAAATTTGTCGATGCCGTGTGGAATGCCAAACTGGAACCTTATTCCGACGGATATTTCGACCCTTATTTCGACGGCTTGCTTTACCTCTTCAGTGTGATGCACTTAAGCGGTAATTACCAGATTATTACCCCCGGGATGAAATAACCATTTACCACAATTCGGCTTACTGATCGGATGACTGGAGTTCATCCGATCGGTGGCTGATACTGGGTTTGCATCTTATTATTCTGAATGTGCAAAACCCAAAAAAACCTCTGAAACTCCTAACAGGACAGGGCAACCTTTAACAGGGCGGCGAGAAACTTAACAGGACAGCGAGAAACTTAACAGGACGCCGAAAATCTCTAACAGGACGCCGAAAATCTTAACAGGACGCTGAAAAAGCTTACAAGGACTGTGAGAAACTTAACAGGGCGGCAAAAAACCTAACAGGACGACGAAAAACTTAACAGGGCCAATGGTTCCGGGCATTTCAGCTGCCGAAATGCCGAATACGACCTGACCTTTCGGCGTCGGCAGACCTGAAAGCGCCGGTTGTCCAAAACAAATCAGCACGATAAAATAAAGGGTTTGCAGAACTTCGGATAGCTTAAGTTCGTTTAAGACATTGAAAATATGAATTTAAAACAACGTCAAAAATGAACTCTTCAGAAAATACAAACATGGCAGCTAATCCCTGGATAGCGATCAGTAAAAACATAGAAAAATATCAGGTTCCAAGCCTTGGAAGGAGTATCTGGCAAATAGCAAACACATTTATTCCTTACGTAGGATTGTGGATTTTAATCGTTTATAGCCTTTCAGTTTCGTATTGGCTAACCGCATTTTTAATCATTTTGGCAGCTGGATTTCTGGTACGGCTGTTCATTATTTTTCATGATTGCGGACATGGATCGTATTTTAAATCGCAAAAAGCCAACAGGGCGGTCGGCATTTTTTTCGGGATACTTGCCTTCACGCCTTACGACAAATGGCACAATCAGCATAAAAGACATCACGGTACGGTTGGCAACCTTGATAAACGCGGCGTTGGCGATGTGTGGACCATGACCAAAGAAGAATACATTTCAAGCGATAAATGGACAAAATTTAAGTACCGTATTTACCGAAATCCAATCGCCATGTTTGGCATAGGTTCGATCTATGTATTTCTGATTCAGAACCGGTTGATTCAAAAGGAGATGACCCGAAAAGAAAAATTGAATGTGTATTTTACCAATGCCATACTCTTGCTGATTTTTGTAGGTATGAGTCTGGCCATCGGTTTCACAGCGTTTCTGATTATCCAGCTTTCAATTCTTTATATCGCCGCCATTTCGGGTTTATGGTTGTTCTATTTACAACATCAATACGAAAATGTATCCTGGTTCCGAAATAAAGACTGGAATTACCGGATCGTTGCCCTCGAAGGCAGTTCGTTTGTGAAGTTTCCAAAACTGTTGCAGTGGTTCTCCGGAAACATTGGTTTTCACCACATTCACCATCTGAATTCACGCATTCCAAATTATTACCTCAATGCATGTTACCGCGAAAATACAATTTTCAAGGAAGTAAAACCCGTTACTTTTTTGATGAGCATGAAATCGTTGAAACTGCGGTTATGGGACGAACAAATCCAAAAAATGGTGACTTTTAGCGGTCGACACTGAGAATTGAGAAAAGCAATGAGTCTCTGTTTAAAGAATTTAGGCCTGAATTTCAATTCCGGTCTGACGAACTAATTCGATAATTGGTGATGCATCATCCGAATTAAAGCGGTGTAAACCAACAGAGATTGGTTCGATACGATGATCAATTTTTGTTGAGTATAACCAGGGTTTTGATAAGACATAATCATCATCCGTATCAAACAATTCTGATACCAACATCAAATCGATATCGCTTTCTTCATTGGCTTCGTTTCGGGCATAGCTTCCGTACAAATAAGCTTTATCGATGGTTATTCCGGCCTTTTTGAGTACCTTGAGATAAACCCGTATGATATTTATAGCATCAATTTGAGACATTCAAGTAGGTTTTTTATGTCAATCATTTTGGTTGTTTCTGAAGCTCACTCTTATATGTTTCAAAACTAAAAAATTAAAAACGAAATTGTTCTATCTTGGTACTTCCAAAAACAAATAGAAATGAAACTACCACCTGCTATATTATCTGCTTTGATTTTCGTGATCTTTTTTTGGAGTTGTCAGCCCAATAAAACCTTTACAGAAAGCAAGTTGGCGCTGATTCCGCAACCTCAGAAAATGGTTTTGGGTGAATCTTCTTTCAGGTTTAAAAAAAGCACCCGCTTTGTGGCCGAGAATGTTGACCAGAAAGTTATCGCCTCGCAATTTGCCGGAGTATTCGAAAAATCAGCCGGATGGAAGCCGCAAATCATCATCGGTGGCGACGAAGGTTTCAATCAGGTTTATTTTAAAACCGAACTGGCAATGGGGCCGGAAGCTTATTCGCTTGAAGTGCAGAAAAACCGGATCGAAATAAAGGCTGCCAAACCTGCCGGGTTCTTTTATGCCCTGCAAACCCTTCGGCAATTGCTTCCGGCTGAAATTGAATGCAGCACAAAACAGGATAAAATAGAGTGGCTCGTACCGGTCGTTAGCATTTCGGATAGTCCGGCTTTCAAATGGCGTGGGTTTATGCTCGATGTGGTGCGCCATTTTTTCCCGAAGGAAGATGTTTTGAAGTTGATCAATAACCTGGCGCTTCACAAAATCAATACGCTCCATTTGCATCTGGTCGACGATCAGGGATGGCGCATCGAAATCAAGAAATATCCCAGATTAACCGAAGTTGGTGCCTGGCGCGTCGATCGTGAGGACAAACCCTGGAACTCGCGACCCAAACAGGAACCCGGCGAAAAAGCTACTTACGGAGGTTTTTATACACAGGAAGATATCAAGGAAATGGTTGCCTATGCGCAAAGCCGTTTCATTACCATTGTGCCCGAAATTGAGATGCCGGCCCATGTCACTTCGGCGCTGGCGGCTTATCCGCAGTTTTCATGTGGAGGAGGTCCGTTTACCGTTCCTCCCGGCGGGCTTTGGCCAATTACCGATATTTATTGCGCCGGAAAAGACTCGACTTTTCTGTTTCTGGAAGATGTTTTGACCGAGGTAATGGATCTTTTCCCATCGAAATACATTCATGTTGGCGGCGATGAAGCAACCAAATCCGGCTGGGAAAAATGTCCGGATTGCAAAAAACGTATGAAAGCCGAAGGTTTGAAAGATGTAACTGAATTGCAAAGCTATTTCATCAAGCGCATCGAAAAATTCATCAACTCGAAAGGTCGGGTTTTGCTTGGCTGGGACGAAATTTTGGAAGGCGGTTTGCCCCCGAAAGCCACGGTGATGAGCTGGCGCGGAACTCAGGGTGGAATTGATGCCGCCAGACAAGGTCACGATGTAGTGATGACGCCCGGTTCGCCTTGCTATTTTGATAAATATCAGAGCCCGATGGATCAGGAACCTCTGGCGATTGGCGGGTTTAATCCGATGAACAAGGTTTACAGCTTCAATCCGGTTCCTGAAGTGCTTGATGCAGAGGCCGCCAAGCATATTTTGGGCGGTCAGGCTAATCTTTGGACTGAATATATACCGAACTTTAACCATGTCGAATACATGGCATTTCCACGCATCGCGGCTTTGGCCGAAGTGCTGTGGAGTCCGAAGGAAGTTCGAAACTGGGAAGATTTTTCGCGCCGCATTCAACTGTTGATGAACCGATATGACCGGAAGGGCATCAACTACTCGAAAAGCGCTTTCAAGGTAACGACCAAAACCGGGATCGATCCTGACAAAAAGCAACTGGCCGTTAGCCTGAGCAGCGAACTGGCTGGCCTTGAAATCCATTATACCACCGATGGAACCGAACCGGATTCTTCGTCGACAAAGTATGCTGAACCGATATTGATTGACAAAACCACAACCTTGAAAGCAGTTACCCTACGGAATGGTAAACCTTCCGAAAAAGCCTTGAGTCAATCTTTTAACATCAATAAAGCAACCGTAAAACCGGTGAAATACCTGGTTCAATGTAGCGATTATTACAAAGGATCGGGCGAATTTACGTTGGTAAACGGAGTTCGTGGAAGCCTCAATTATTCTGACGGCGAATGGCAAGGCTGGGCTGGCGTTGATATGGAAGTGGTGATTGACTTGCAGCAAGCTACTGACATTCACAGCATTTCGGTTGGCTCACTCCAAAATGCCGGAGTCTGGATCTTTTTTCCGAAGAAAGTGGAATTCCTGATATCTGCTGATGGTGTGAAATTCCGGAAAGTCGCCGAAGTTGCCAATGATGTCGATCCACTTTCAGAAGGAAACCAATTGAAAGATTTTTCGGCGTCATTTAACCCGGTTAGTGCCCGGTTTGTAAAAGTCGTGGCAACAAATCTTGGTAAATGTCCCAAAGGACATGCCGGCGAAGGTAAGGCGGCATGGCTTTTTGTGGATGAAATCTTGATTGATTAATTTTACTTATAAGTAAATTTACTAACTTTGAAATTGATATGAAGAATGGGCTTTAAAATAGTACGACTTGCAAATTTCATTGGTGAAGAAGCATCTATCTATTCTATTTTTGATGAAATTGACGATTCCACTTTACTTGATCGGTTTATCAAAGAAAATATTGTTGCATTTAAAAGTGAAATACTTGATATTGTCAAACGTTTAAAAACTATCAATACAATAACTGGAGCCAAAGAGTACTTCTTCAAATTAGATGAAGGGTTGCCTGGTGATGGAGTTTGTGCGCTTTACGATAATCCTGACAGTCATTTAAGATTGTATTGTATCCGTTATGGAAATTCGCTTGTAATTATTGGTGGTGGCGGCGAAAAACGAAAAGAAATAAGAACCTGGCAGGAGAGTGAAAAATTGGCAAAAGAAGCAAATCGAATGATCGGGATATCAAAGAAAATTACTCTTCGGATTAAAGAGAGAGAAATTGAATTTGAGGAAAATGGAACTAAATTAACAGGGAATCTGGAATTTTACGAGGATGAAGAAATCAGCTGAAAAATACCACAGTGAAGTGTTAGACGAAGTGTTCGCTGAAATAACACCGGAAGAACAAAGAAAGGCTGACTACCGGATGCAACTTGCCGCCAAAATTTTTGATGCGATGAAGTCAAAAAATATTTCGAAGCTCGAGTTGGCCAGAAAAATGGGGAAACAAGCATCAGTTATCACCAAATGGTTGAGCGGAACCCATAATTTTACGGCTGATACCCTTTTCGAAATTGGCGGGATATTGGGAATCCAATTACTAAATATTGTACGCGAAGACATGAATCCGGTTGTAAGCCATTACCACCTGATGGTTTCCGATTCAGGAGATAATCAGTACATTGCGGTAAAGAAGATCGAAAATGACGGTTCCCAAAATCAACCTTAACCGCTAAATAATCACCGTCATAATTGAATGCGGTAAACTGGTAACTGAAGCTGCTTTTCCTGAAATACATAATCTGAAAGGCAGTTTGCCGTCCGACAGATTCATTACTACCACCACTATTTTTCCATCAGGATTGATAAATGCGGTGGATTGCAGTTTATCGCGATTGGTTGAGCAGCTTATCCGTTTGGCCTCGGGTTTGATAAACTTTGAAAAATGGCCGATGTAATAATAACTGTTTGTGTAAATCAGTTTGCCGGTTTGGAGGTTGGCATGAACTGGTGCAAAGCAAAGATTTCCAACATGGTTCGGGCCGCCGGTTTCATCCAAAAGAACATTCCAATCCGTCCAGGCAACTGTTCCACAATTAAAATCGTTCACCATCGAGTATCCGTATTTTTCACCAAGCGACCAATCGTTGATCTTGTCAAAACCGAACTTCTCGACACAGCCTTCCGTGAAAATCAGGCTTTTATCAGGAAAAGCTTCCTTGACCCGTTTCAGGTTTTCGAATTGCATTCCGCTGCCAGTCCAGGTTTCGTACCAGTGAAACCCGATTCCCCAGATGTATTTTGCAGCTTCCGGGTCTTCCAATAAGATACTTGCTCTTTGATAAATCAAGTCGCGGTTATGATCCCAGGCGATCAGTTTTTTATCGCCAAGTCCATTTTTCTGCAAGGTTGGTCCGAGGAAATTTTTAATGAAATCTCTTTCTTCTTCAGCAGTAAAAATGCAGGATTCCCATGATTGCGTGGCCATTGGTTCGTTTTGAACCGAAAGTCCCCAAACCGGAATGCCCTGTGATTGATAGGCTTTGATAAATTTCACATAATGATTAGCCCATGTCTGGTCAAACTTCCGAAGAAGCTTTCCGCCACGCAAAGCATTCTGATTGTCCTTCATCCAGGCCGGCGGGCTCCATGGACTGGCGAATAGTTTCAATTTTCCACCAGCCGCAGCAATCGCCTGTTTGATAAAAGGAATTCGAAATTTCTCGTCGTGGGCAACGTTGAAAGTGGTTAGTAATGAGTCGTTATCAGCGATGTAACTATAAGTTTCGCTCGAAAAATCGCAACTGGCAATGTTGGTTCTGGCAAAATTATATCCGATTCCTTTTTCCGAATCGTAATAAGCAGTAAGAATTTCTTTTTGCTTTTCCACGGATAATTTAGCAAAAACTTCAGCCGAAGCATCGGTTAAAGCGCCACCAATACCGATCATGGTTTGAAATGTTTTGGCTGGATCGACAAATATGCATGCCTGCGATTCGAGTGGTTGCCCAAAATTTTCAAACAAAACATCTGAAGTTTGGGTTAATCGCAACGCAGTATCTTTTGCTGTTGTAAATATTTGTGCCTTAATAGGATAATCTGATTTTAATGGTTGTTTGGCAGATGTGTTGAAGCCGATCAACATAGCCAGAATTACGAATGCAATGTAGGTTTTAGTGATTTTCATAATGTTTAGGTCTTTTTATTGCCTGTAAAAGTAATAAAAGCAGGTATAGTTTTGCAAAAATTTCTTGTCGTGAATAAATATTTAAAATGAATCTGCAAACAACGATCTAGCTGTTTTTTTTTGCCTCAATAAAATAGTAACTTTATCGTTTTAAACCAGATAGCCATGCAAGCAAAACATCTTATCATCGCGGTATTGTTAAGTTTTTATGCTTTAAGAGGTTCATCTCAGGAAAACCTTCCAAACAGGAAGCCGTATGCTGCCGGACGGTTTTATACCGATAATCCTGGTGAGTTAAAAGCCCAATTGCAGCAAATGTTTTCAAAAGCGATCAAGAAAAAGACGGAAAAATCACCGTTGGCAATCATTGTTCCTCATGCCGGTTATGTATTTAGTGGCGATGTTGCTGCCTCAGCCTTCAATCAAATTGATCCTGACCAAAAGTTTGAGCGTATTTTTATCATTGGTTCAAGCCATAACTTTGCTTTTCCAGGCGCTTCCGTCTATTGTTCAGGCAATTTCGAAACTCCGCTTGGTGTCGTAAAAGTCGATCTTGAATTTGCCAAACAACTGGTTGCGGATCATAAGCTCCTGAAAAATTATCCTGAAGCTCATGTGACTGAACATAGTATCGAAGTTCAACTTCCGTTTTTGCAATACCATTTGAAAACCGATTTTAAGATTGTACCGGTAATCATTGGTTCTCCAACGGCTGAAACGGCCAAAGAGCTGGCTGCTATTTTCAAACCATACCTGAACGAAAAAAACCTCTTTGTGATAAGTAGTGATTTTTCGCATTATCCTGGTTATGAGGATGCTGTTCAGGTGGATAAATTGACGGCGGAAGCTATAATGACCAACAAACCATCTAAATTGCTAGCTGCCCTTGACAACAACGAGAGCAAAAAAATTCCCGGCTTAGTGACCAGCTTATGTGGATGGAGTTCGGTTCTGACGCTGCTTTACATGACCGAAAAAATACCGGATCTGACTTTCGACCTGCTTCAGTATCAGAATTCGGGTGATTCATCGTATGGCGACAAGGTGAGGGTGGTTGGATATAATGCCATTTTATGCTCCAAGGGGGAAGCGAAAAATAGGTCGGATGAATTTTCGATCAGCAGCGAGGATAAGAAGTTCCTGCTGAAGCTGGCCCGCGAAACCATAACGAAATACATCAAAAAGGGAACTACTCCGGATGTTGATCCAGCCAAATTAAGTAAAACCTTAAAAACTGATTGTGGCGCATTTGTGACACTTAACAAAGGTCGGAATTTGCGGGGCTGTATTGGGCGTTTCGATGCCAGTATGCCACTTTGGAAGGTGGTTCAGACCATGGCAATTGCCGCGTCAACCCAAGACCATCGGTTTAGCCCGGTTCAGCCCAATGAAATCGACCAGTTGAAAATTGAAATATCGGTACTGACACCTCTGAAACGAATAAAATCCGCCGACGAATTTGTCATGGGCAAACAGGGCATTTATATGAAACAAGGAAATGCTACGGGTACTTTTTTGCCACAGGTGGCCACACAAACAGGTTGGAGCAAAGAAGAATTTCTCGGACATTGCGCACAGGATAAGGCTGGTATCGGCTGGAACGGCTGGAAAACAGCAGAGTTGTACACGTATGAGGCGCTGGTGTTTGGGGAATAGAAGCCTCTCCCCCGGCCCCTCTCCGAAGGCGAGGGGAGCCGTCGAGATGGACATCTCGTTGTTGCTAGTTATCACAATATTTCACGTGAAAAAATCCGTGTAATTCGTAAAAATTCGTGTAATCTGCTTTTCAATGAACGCCACATATCCTCTTTTCCAAATCGCTATTCTGGTAATTTTATTCTACTCCTTGTCGTTTGTGTTTTCGCGGATGGGGCTGGTAGATAAGGCGATCCATCGAAAATTTTGGAATGTTTTGTTGCTGATAACCTTTCTGGTAACTGGCTTGATTGGTTTGCTGATGGTCGTAAAAATCAACTACAAGCTCAATATGCCTTTTTACGAGCAGTTGGTAGGCTACCATGTTGAGTTTGGCATTGGGATGGCTATCATCGGCTTTTTTCATTTCTGGTGGCACCTCAGTTATTATTTTCATCTTCTAAAAAGCACCCAAAGCAAGAAATTGAATCAGCAAATCCGGATGGAAAATGACTTGGATGCCAGATTTTTAAGGGTTTCAGCTTTCTTACTGGGAAGTACTTCTATCATCGCTCAACTGATTTTGTTGCGCGAATTTCTGGCAATTTTTAATGGCAATGAGCTGGTTATCGGGCACGTGCTTGCCAACTGGATGATATTAACCGGGCTGGGCGCTTACTTCGGAAAATATCCGTTACGAACGCGAAAAGCATACCCGGTCATTGTTTCAGGCCTTCTCATTCTTTCTGTTTTGCCTTTCGTTACCACCTTCCTGATTAATTTCCTGAAGAATATTGTGTTCCCCGTTGGAGCCATGATCAACGTTTTTCAAATCTTTTTTGCTTCATTAGTGCTGTCGATCCCGTTTTGCCTCGTGAGCGGATTCCTGTTTACGTTCATCGCCAACAGTTATTCCGAAGTCAGGAACCAAAACGAAACCGGTTCGGTATATGGGTTCGAGTCGGTTGGCAGCATCGTTGGTGGTTTGCTTAGTGGATTGCTCTTCATTTTTGTCTTTTCGTCCATCGAAAGCCTTTTGGTGCTGGCTATTCTCAATGGTCTGGTTCTTTTCCTGATCAGCTTGAAGCAAGCTGTGAAAAAGTGGATTTGGTTGTCCATACTGGTTGTTATTCCGGCATTTGTGCTGTTGTTTTTCCATCCTGAAAAGAAGGTCAGAAGCTTCGTTTATCCCAATCAGGAAATTGAAGTTTCGAAAGATTCGCCTCACGGAAACATCGTGATCACCCGTCGCCAAAACCTGTGGAGCGTTTACAACAACAATGTGCTGTTGTTCGACTCCGAGAATTTTATGCTGAACGAAGAGGCGGTTCATTTTGCCATGCTTCAGCAACCGCATCCGGTAAATGTTTTGCTGGTTTCAGGCGGACTTTCAGGCCAAATTACCGAGCTTAAGAAATACGGAAATATATTCATCGATTATGTGGAAGATAACCGGTGGTTATTGGCGCTGATGAAAGATTCGCTCCAGAAAATGATGGATGAGCGGATAACCATTCATGTAATTGATCCTCAACGTTTCATCCGGAATACCTTAAAAACCTATGATGTAGCTATCCTGAACCTGCAAGATCCGTCAACGCTGCAATCGAACCGTTTTTTTACGCTCGAATTTTATACTTTGCTGAAGCAGAAACTTTCACCAGGCGCCGTGCTTTCGTTCGGATTACAAGCTCCGCCCAATTACCTGAATCAGGAAGCTGTCGATCTGAATTCTACGATTTTCTCAACCCTGAAAAAAGTGTTTCAAAATGTGATTGTTATTCCGGGCGAAAAGAATTATTTCCTGGCTTCCGACTCACCGCTAACTTATCAGATCGCCAAAGCGGTTCAGGAAAAAGGAATTGAGAACCGCTATGTAAATCAATACTATATCGACGATGCTTTGCTCAAAAACCGTGGTGAAACGATCCTTTTGGCGCTTAATCCTGCCACGGAAATCAATACAAACCTGAATCCGGTTTCCTACAGGCAGCAATTGGCCTACTGGCTGAGTCAGTTCAAAGGAAAATACTGGTTGATGGCCGTTTGTGCCGGAGTGCTGACATTATTCGTCTTTTTCAGCGGAAGTGTACCTTCCAAATCCATGTTCATGACGGGTTTTTCGGCAACAGGACTCGAAATACTCCTGCTTTTCGGCCTTCAGGTTTTCTTCGGAAACATCTATTTGCTCACCAGCTTTGTCTTTACCGGATTTATGCTTGGCCTTGCTGCCGGATCATTCTTCGGAAAATCAGTACAATGTTCATCAAAGGAGAATTACATGCCAATTACCCAATTGTTGATTGGCCTTTTTGCTGCCGGTTCAGGCTTGTTGCTCTTTAATTCTGGAATGAGTGAACTAGCTCCTGCAATTGTTTATTCGTTGTATTTGGCTGCAATACTGATAATTGGTGGATTCACCGGTTTTCAATTTTCACAAGCCAGTTTGAAACGGGCAGGCAGTTATTCCGAAATTTCAGGAAAAACTTATAGCTACGATTTATTTGGTTCCGCAGTTGGAGCGCTGGCCGTATCACTTTATCTGGTACCGAAATTGGGTATTGTTTCGTCGATCTTGACCATTAGTTTTGTAAATTTGGTATTCGGAATTTGGTTGGTTTTAAAGAAAAAATAGACAAGAAAAATCTCAAAAGCAATGACAATAGAAACACAAATACTTCCCGACGAATTGGTAATGAGTAAGATATATGTTATTAGGAATGTGAAAGTTATGCTCGATAGTGATCTTGCTGAACTATACGAGGTAGAAACCAAACAGTTAAAAAGGGCTGTAAAACGAAATATTAAACGATTTCCTGATGATTTTATGTTTGAACTTACCGAAATAGAATTCGCAAACTTGAGGAGCCAATTTGGTACCTCAAGTTGGGGCGGTGTTCGATATGCACCTATGGCTTTTACCGAACAAGGAGTTGCTATGTTATCAAGTGTTTTGAACAGCGAAAGAGCTATTATGGTAAACATTACAATCATCCGGGTATTTACTAAAATGAGGAAACTTGTTGATAGTCAAAAGGAAATATTACTGAAGCTCGAACAGATTGAAAAGAAAAATATGGAACAAGATGATAAAATCATGCTTATTTTCGAATACCTTAAACAGCTTGAACAAACAAAACAACAGGAATTGGAGCAAAAGAACCGTCCGAAAATAGGCTACAAGTCGCAGTAGTACATGGAAGATTCAATCCTTCCTTTTGTAAGAAGACGAAAAATCGCACGAAAAGAGATCGAATAAAAAAACCGATTAGCAAACAAAATGCGAAACAAATAATGCCGAAACGGAGTAATGAAATTGATTAAAACTTGATTCTTTCAACAGATGATGACCTTTCAGGATATGAATAAACGTGAATTTTTGAAATGTGGATTGGCCGCAACAGGCGCACTTGCCTGTTCGCCATTGATGGGATTTTCAGGAGCTTCGAATGAAAAACTTTGGAAATGGAGCAAGGAAGGTTTATACTGGTCGCCTACGCCGCGCGGCACTAAGTGTTTGATTTGCCCCAACGAATGCGTGATCAAAGAAGGCGAATCGGGTCTTTGTCACAACCGGGTGAACCACGAAAACAAGCTTTATTCGATTGCTTACGGAAATCCTTGCGCCGTAAATATTGACCCGATTGAGAAAAAACCATTGAACCATTTTTTGCCCGGTTCGAAAGCGTTCTCCATTGGTACTGCCGGATGCAACCTTGCTTGCATGAATTGCCAGAACTGGACCATTTCGCAGGTGAGTCCCAAAGAAACACGCAATTACGATTTAATGCCCGATAACCTGATTGCACAAACCATAGTCGCAAAATGTCAATCCATCGCCTACACGTATTCCGAGCCTATTTCGTTTTACGAATATACGCTCGATTCGGCTAAGTTGGCCCGGCAGCAAGGTATTAAAAATGTGCTGGTTACGGCAGGTTACATCAACGATGAGCCACTTCGCAACTGGTGCAAATACATCGATGCTGCCCGGGTTGACCTGAAATCGTTTAGTAACGACATTTACCTGAAATTGAGCGCCGGCGCCCTTCAGCCAGTTTTAAATACGTTGAAAACATTTGCCGGGCAGGGCGTTTGGCTCGAAATCATCAATTTGGTTGTGCCCAGCTGGACCGACAACCTCGATATGATTAAACGCATGTGTAACTGGCTGGTCGAAAACGGGCTAGCCAATTCGCCGCTTCATTTCGACCGGTTTCATCCTGATTATAAACTAACTCAGCTATCGTCTACGCCGGTTGGTGTGCTTACTCAAGCCCGCGATATTGCCTTGGCTGCCGGAATTAAATATGTTTACATCGGTAATGTGCCTGGCCTCGATGCACAAAATACCTTTTGCCCCAAATGTCACGAGGTGGTTGTTGAACGAAAAGGCTATATGGTCACCCAAAACAACCTCGAAAAAGGAGCGTGCAAAAAATGTGGTGAAAAAATTCCGGGAGTTTGGGAATAGCAGGCTGTTAAATCCACTTCAGAAAAAATAATTCCTATTTTTACCGCCTGAAATGGTTCCGAAGTTGGTGCATTGCCAACATGGACGAAAAGGGAATCCGGTGCGATACCGGAGCTGTACCCGCAGCTGTAAGCCTTTGCAAAAACTTTTTGTACTACCTGCCACTGTCCAGTCGGCTGACGGACGGGAAGGCCACAAAAAGTGAGGCGAGCCAGAAGACCTGCCAATTCAAAACAATTTTAGTCGAATCTTCGGGAAAAAAGATCGGTGAAAGGTAATTGCTATTTCCTTTTCATTTCTTCCGGGGCAAAACTTTACTATGAAGAAAATATATCCTTTCGTGTTGTTACTTATTGTTTGCCAGCTAATTACTCAGGCACAGGAAGCCAAACGCATCATTTCTCTGGTGCCCTGGGTAACAAAAAGTTTATACCTGATGGGCGAACAGAGCCGTCTGGTGGGCTGCACCAGCTATTGCCCGGTTGAGGCTTCCGATCATATTCCGGTGGTGGCCAATGCCATGAGTGTTAACATCGAAAAAACGCTAACCTTAAAACCCGATGTGGTAATTGCTTCGTCGCTGAACAAACCCGAAACCATCGATAACTTGCGGAAACTGGGCATTAAAGTGGTGTTGCAGCCTTATCCCAAATCATTCGTTGAGATTTGTGCCTATTTCATCCAGATTGGCGAATTGGTTGGTCAGGGCGCCAAAGCCAAGGACATTGTTGATCAGCAGAAAGTTCGGTTGGCTAAGTTAAAAGCCCGTGTTCCTGCCGGAAAAAATCCCAAGGTATTTATCCAGATTGGGGCCAAACCTTTGTTTTGTGCTGTTCCTGAAACATTTATGGAAGACTTTATTCAGTTTTCAGGAGGGAAAAATATTGCCGAAGCATTAAAACTGGGAAGTGTTACCCGTGAATATGTTCTGAAACAAAATCCGGATGTCATTTTTATCGTAACCATGGGTATTGTGGCTGAGGAAGAGAAAAATACATGGCAGAGTTATCAGGCGCTTTCGGCTACCAAAAATAAGAAGATCTTTATTCTTGATGCCGATAAAACCTGCAGCCCGACGCCTATTTTGTTTGTGGATGCGCTGGAAGAAATGATTAAGCTGATGTATTAAAGAAGTAACTAAAGTTGAAAACAATTGACGATTAGACGATTTACCATTTACCTGATGCAAAAAATAGTAAATTGTAAATGATGAAATAGTAAATTTAGTGATGCAAAAAAAATACCTTCACTGGTCGCTTTATCTGGCTGGATTGATTGTTCTGCTGGTTGCTTCAGTGGTTTTATCGCTTTCCGTAGGCGAAATGAACCTGGGATTTATGGATATTTTCAGTATCCTCAGAAAGGGAAATGGAAGTATGGAATATACCATTCTGAGCCAAATCCGGTTTCCGCGGGTTTTGCTCGGTATTGCCGTTGGAGGATCGCTCAGCCTTTCAGGAATACTTTTGCAGGGAGTTTACCGCAATCCGTTGGTTGAGCCATATACACTGGGTATTTCAGGAGGAGCTTCATTGGGCGTGGCTGTTGCCATTGTGTTTGGACTTCAACATCTTATCGGGTCGTTTGTATTGCCAATCAGCGGTTTTGCCGGCGCCTTTCTTATTATTTTCCTGGTTTACACCATCAGTTCGCGAAGTGGCCGTATCAACATTCAAAGCATGTTGCTTTCCGGTGTAATGATCAGTTTCATAGCTTCGTCGTTGATGATGTTGATGATGGCCACTACCAGTTCAGAAAACCTGCACGGCATCATTTTTTGGATCATGGGTTCGCTCGACGAACCTGATATGTCGCTCATTTACATTACTTTGATTTTGGCATTTACTTCGCTGGTGGCATCCTACTTTTTTGTGCAGCCGCTCAACGCTTTGCGGCTTGGCGAAGAAAAAGCCAGGCATCTTGGCATAAATACCGATACTACCATCAAGCTTTTATTTTTACTGGCCTCGCTACTGGCTGGTGTTAGCGTGGCAGTGGCCGGTGTGATTGGGTTCGTGGGGCTGATTATTCCGCACCTGATGCGCCTTTTGGTTGGTTCCGACTACCGGATCTTGCTGGTTAGCTCCTTTTTGTCGGGCTCCATTTTCCTGGTTTTGTCTGATGTGATTGCCCGTACCATTATTTCGCCCAACGAACTACCGATTGGCGTCATTACCGGAATCGTTGGCGGAATTGTTTTCTTATTAATGATGGGCAGGTCGTCGCTCCGAACGCTGAAAAATAACTGACAATGAATTCCAGTATTCTAAACATACAAAACCTTTGCTGCGGATATCCGAAATTTCAGTTATCCGAAATCAACATGAATGTTCGAAAAGGTTCGTTTTCTGGAATCATTGGGCCAAACGGTTCGGGAAAAACTACGCTTTTTAGGGCTATTACCGGAACACTTAGCATCAAATCAGGAAAAATTTTGCTGGGCGATAAGAATCTTCGGTTGTTTTCGCTTCGCCAACGGGCACAAAGCATTGCCATTGTCAGCCAGTTTATCGACGCAGGCGACATGAGTGTTGAAGATTATGTTTTAATGGGTCGGATTCCTTACCACAGCCGGTTTAGCTTTTTCGAAAGTGAGGAAGATTTTAAGATTGCCCAAAAATACATGGAAATGACTGATACCTGGCGGTTTAAAGATCGGCTGATGTCGGAATTGAGTGGGGGAGAGCAGCAACTTGCCGCCATTGCCCGGGCGCTGACCCAGCAACCCGAATTGTTGTTGCTCGACGAACCTACTTCTCACCTCGACATTACGCACCAGGTTCATATCCTGAATGTGTTGCAGCAACTGAATCAGGAAATGGGATTGTCGGTGCTGATGGTGATTCACGACCTGAACCTGGCTTCGGAATACTGCGACCAGTTGATTCTGGTTAATCAGGGCAAAATACATACCCAAGGCACGCCGGAAGAAGTGTTGACTTTCCAAAACATTGAAGATGTTTACAATACAGTAGTGGTTACTCAGAACAACCCGCTTTCGGGTAAACCAGCTATATTCCTGGCTTCCAGAAAAGTACTGAAAGAAATTCAGGAAAAATTAGCTGAATAATCCAGAAAAGTGTATTCGCATGTCGATGTTTTTTGCGAAAAGCTTTAACTTCACCAAAACTTAAAACTTACGCCTTATGAATCAGATGATTGATGATTTTGTGAATTCAAAAAAAATTGCTGTGATCGGTATGTCCCGTTCAGGTAAAAAATTTGGGAACATGGCTGCCAGGGAGTTGAAAGCAAAAGGGTATGAAATATTTCCAATTCATCCTGAAATTCAAGTGATTGATGGGTTAACCTGTTATCCCGATTTGAAAAGTTTAAGCGGAATAGTGGATGCATTATGGATTTCAATTCCTGCACAAAAAGTACCGGCAGTGTTGGAAGAAGCCGCCCAAATTGGGTTGAAGAAAATTTGGTTGCAGCAGGGAGCCTGGTCAAAAGAAGTACAGCAAAGCATCGACCGATTAGAATTGCCGGTTGTTACCAAAAAGTGTATCATGATGTATGCCAAGCCAGTACAGTCGGTTCACAAATTTCACCGAACCATCAAAAGTATTTTTGGCAGAATCTGAAAAAAATTGTTATGACATCGGTACAAACTTCGAAAGTGAAGTTATCAAACGGCGTTGAAATGCCCTGGCTTGGGCTGGGCGTTCACCGTGCAAAAGCAGGCGAGGAGGTCGAAACTGCCGTCAAATGTGCGCTTCAGGCCGGATACCGGAGCATCGATACAGCAACCTATTATCAAAACGAACATAGTGTTGGAAAAGCCATTCTTGAAAGTGGCATTCCGCGCAGCGAAATTTTTTTGACGACGAAAGTTTGGAACAGCGACCAAGGCTATCAGGCAACTTATCGTGCATTTGAAGAAAGCCTTGACAAGCTGCAAACCGATTACCTCGACCTGTATCTCATTCACTGGCCACAAAG